>OGLV01000511.1_pt1 | contig 13082 bp, 9 predicted proteins | sample 1572851 | NCBI WGS metagenome assembly OGLV01 (sample SAMEA2582005, study PRJEB24529) | metagenome | biome: Human gut stool | place: China | collected 2011
GGAACAGCCGTCCCAGCCGCCGGGACAGTCCGCACCGATCCATGACCTCCATAAGCCCCGTCCACAGGCACAGCACCCCCGCCATGGAGAGGCACAGCCGAACCGCCTGCCCGGCCCCCTCCAGCGCCGCCGCACTGACGGCCTCCATGCGCCCGTATACGGCGCCGCACACCACGCTGACCACAGCCATTCCCGTCCAGATCCACGCCATCGCCATCCTTGTCACCTCATGGATGTATACGCCGCACCGACATATTTTATTACATCTATCCAGACAGATTTTATCATTTGGTTGACAAATATGCAAATTTACGGCATAATATAAACGAATCCCACGTAGACGCTAAAATTGAGGGGCAAAGAAGGGGAGATCACTGTGAAAGCAACCGGTATCGTCAGAAGAGTGGATGAGTTGGGACGCATCGTCCTGCCCGTAGAGCTGCGGCGCACGCTGGATATTTCCGAGCGTGATCCGCTGGAGATCTATGTGGACGGCGCATCCATTGTCCTGCGAAAATTCCGGCCCAACTGCATTTTCTGCAACAGCAGCCGGGGCGTATCGGAGTTTCGGGGGAAGAACGTGTGTCAGAAGTGCCTGAAAGAGCTTCAGTCCGTCACATTCTGACCCCGTGTACCGCACACGGTGAAGAAGGCCCGCCATCCGGTGGGCCTTCTTTCCTTTGATAAGAATGGCTCCTGCGGCCATCCCGCAGATTGTCGAGGAAAAGGGGTGGTATTTTTTGCCCGCCTGTGGTATGATAAAACGTACCCCTTCCAACAATACGGGGCCATACCCCCTGATAGAACTTCAAATAAGGAGAAAACCTATGACCTTTCTGCAATCTATTCTTCTGGGCTTGATCCAGGGCGTGGCGGAATTTCTGCCCATCTCCAGCTCTGGCCATCTGGCCATCGCCCAGAATCTGCTGCACATCAACGCCGAGGTCCCCGCCTTCTACGACGTACTGCTGCATCTGGGCACGCTGGTGGCGGTGTTCGTGGCCTATTGGCAGGACATCTGCGATATGGTGCGGGAATTTTTCTGCGGCATCGGTGATCTGGTCCACCACAGCACCCCTACGCCGGTACCCCCGGCCCGCCGCCTGATCCTGCTGATCATTTTGGGTACGCTGCCTCTGTTTGCCATCCTGCCCATCAAGGACACGGTGGAGGGCCTGAAGAGCAGTATGGTATTCATCGGCGCCGCCCTGATCGTCACCGGCTTCCTGTTGTTTTTCAGCGACCGGGGCCGCAAGGGCCGCAAGGATGCCCGCAGCGCCACGGTGCTGGATGTGTTGGTGGTGGGCGTCAGTCAGGCTATTGCCACGGTCCCCGGCATCTCCCGCTCCGGCATGACCATCACCACCGGCTGCTTCGTGGGCTTCGAGCGGAGGTTTGCCGTGCGCTTCTCCTTCCTGCTGTCCATCCCCGCCGTGCTGGGTGCCAACATCCTCAGTCTGAAGGATGCCCTCACCGGCGGCGTGGACTGGAGCCAACTGCCGGTGTATCTGGCGGGCGTGGTGGTGGCTGCCGTCTCCGGCTACCTGTGCATCCGCCTGCTGAAGATGATCGCTGACAAGGGCCGCTTCGGTGCCTTCGCCTACTATTGCTGGGCCGCCGGTCTGGCTACCCTCATTCTGAACGCCGTCAAGTAACACCCGTTCTCTTGCACGAAAGGAAGTCCGCATGGCTGCTGCACCCAAAAAGAAGAAAACCTCGCAACCCGCAAAAAAGAATACCCGCACGCCGCCCCCTCCTGCCCCTACCTACGGCCGGGAGATCGCCGGCGGTGTCTGCCTGCTGCTGGCCCTGTGCGCCGTCGTGTCCTATTTTCAGGAGGAGGCCCTGTTCATCACCTTCTTCGGCGGCCTGCTGAAGGGGCTGCTGGGTTACGGCTACTGGCTGTCGGCCCCGGCCCTGCTGCTGACGGGCCTCCTGCTGCTGACCCACCGGGACCGCCCCACCACCCTGCGCTCCGTGTGTACGCTGCTGGTGCCGGTACTCACCGGCTGCGGCCTGCATCTGCTGCTGTGCGCCCGCTCCTATGAACCGGGCCTCACCGGCCTGCGGGAGCTGTGGCTCTCCGGCCGGTCCCTGCAAAGCGGCGGTGCCCTGTCCGGCGGTTTGGCCGTGGGCTTCTCCGCCGTATTCGGCAAGGTGCTGTCTCTGATCCTGTTCCTCCTCATGCTGCTGGCGGCCCTGTGTCTGGCGCTGCACATCTCCCCCAAGGATGCCGTCCGCCGGGCGCAGGAGCGCCGGGAGGCGGAGCGGGAGGACATCCCGGAGGAAGCACCCCCCATCCGTGAGAAGGAGAAACCGGCGGAGAAGCGGCCCCGCCGCCGTGCCGCCATCGATATCCCCCTGGATGACGAGCCTCCCGCCAAACAGCCGCAGCCCCGGCCGGAGGAACCCACCTTTGCCCCTAAGGAGAAGAAACCCTTCTTCTCCCGTAAGAGCAGCGCCGTCCGCACCCCGGATCAGGTGCTGCGGGGGGAGCCTGCGGAGGAAGCCACCCCCGTGGCCCCCGCTGCCCCCGTTACTTCCCCACCGGCAGCGTCTGCTGCCCCCGCCCCTGTGGCTAAGCCCCGTGAGGCGGCCAAGCCTTCCGTCACGGCGCAGAAGGTGCAGGACGCCACCGAGGAGGTGGCCGCTGCGGTGGAGCAGGAGCTGGCCCAGCCGGAGGAGGCGTACCAGTATCCCCCCATCACGCTTCTGGATGAGAATACCGCCGACAACTATACGGAGGTGGGGGCTGAGCTGCGGAGTAACTCCCAGCGCTTGGCACAGACCCTTCAGAGCTTCGGCGTGGACGCCCACCCCGGCGCCGTGGTCCACGGCCCCAGCGTCACCCGCTATGAGTTCACGCTGGAGCAGGGGGTGAAGCTGTCCAAGATCACCAACCTCGCCGATGACATTGCGCTGGCACTGGGGGCCAGCGGCGTCCGCATCGCCCCCATCCCCAATAAAATTTCCGTGGTGGGCATCGAGGTCCCTAACCGGGCCGTCACCCCCGTCCGCATCCGGGACGTGGTGGAGTCCCGTACCTTCACCGAGCACAAGTCCCCGGTGGCCTTCGCCGTGGGCAAGGACATCGGCGGCAGCTGCATCGTGGGGGATATCGGCAAGCTTCCTCATGTGCTCATCGCCGGTACCACCGGCTCCGGTAAGTCCGTGTGTACCAATTCCCTCATCGTCAGCATCCTCTATAAGTCCACGCCGGAGGAGGTCCGCTTCATCATGGTGGACCCCAAAATGGTGGAGCTGGCCCCCTATAACGGCATCCCCCTCCTGCTGATCCCCGTGGTGACGGACCCCAAAAAGGCCGCCGGAGCCCTGCAATGGGCGGTGTTCGAGATGATGAAGCGCTATAAGCTCTTCTCCGAGCACGGGGTCAAGGATCTGGCGGGCTATAATGCGCTGGCCCGGCAGGATGAGGAGCTCAAGACCATGCCCACGGTGGTGGTGGTCATCGACGAGCTGGCAGACCTGATGCTGGTGGCTGCCAAGGAGGTGGAGGAGTCCATCTGCCGGGTGGCCCAAATGGGCCGTGCCGCCGGGATGCATCTGGTCATCGCCACCCAGCGTCCCTCCTCCGACGTCATCACCGGCCTGATGAAGGCCAATATCCCCAGCCGCATCGCCTTCGCTGTGGCCTCCTCACTGGAGTCCCGCATCATTCTGGATACCACCGGCGCAGAAAAGCTGGTGGGCAAGGGCGATATGCTCTATGCCCCTCTGGGGGCCGGAAAGCCCACCCGTGTGCAGGGCTGTTTCATCACCCCGGAGGAGATCGAGCGGGTAGTGGGCTTCGTCAAGACCACCGGCGAGGCGGAGTACTCCCGTGAGGTCATGGACAAGATCGAGCAGGCGGTGAAGGAGAAGGAAAAGGGCGGGGGAGGAAAGACCTCTGCCGAACCCGCCGAGGCACAGGAGGACGGCGACGAGCTGCTGCCCGCCGCCGTGGAGGTGGTTCTGGAAACGGGACAGGCCTCCGTCTCCATGCTCCAGCGCCGCCTGAAGCTGGGCTATTCCCGCGCCGCCCGTCTGGTGGATCAGATGGAGGAGCGGGGCATTGTCGGCCCCTTCGAGGGTTCCAAGCCCCGTCAGCTGCTCATCGACAAGGCCAAGTGGCAGGAGCTGCAAATGAGCAAGCAGCCCCAGCCGGAGCCGGAGATCGACCGCAGCGGCTCTATCCGTGATGTGTTCGAGAGCCGTGACGCACTGGAGTAACACCCTTGTCATGAAAACCGTATATCCTTTACCCAACAGGAATAAGGAGGACAGGCAAACGCCTGTCCTCCTTATTCCTGTTTTGCGTTATCGGATTCACTTTCCAAGATAAATATATGGGGAGCATCTTCCTGCAAATAGGCTTCTTCACACGCCTGCTGTGCGGCGATCAGAATATTGATCGCTTGTTCAGCTGCCCGCATCATGGTCAAATACATCTCTTTATAATCAGCCAAAATAATCACCCTTTTCTATTCTACCATATTGTGGCTATATCCACAATATGGTTTTTCTGCTTTTCTTTCTATAATGATTTGAGAAGAAAGGTGGTGACCGTGATGTTTGATTACAGCCCCCTGTGGGAAACTATGCAGCGCCGTGGCGTCTCCCAGTACCAGCTGCTGAAGAGCGGCGTGGATAACAAGACGCTGGACGCTTTGAAAAAGGGCCGCAACATCACCATGGTCACGCTGGAAAAGCTCTGCCGCATCATCGGCTGCACCCCCAACGATGTCATCCGCTTCTCCGATGAGCCCCGCTGACGGCCTGCCGGAGTTAGCTTTTGATTTCAAAAGGAGGACAGGCAAACGCCTGCCCTCCTTTTCCGTGTATCTGCAAGAGTTTTCCCCGCAGGCCGCACCTGTTTTCTCCTGCGCCCCGCCCTTGACGGTGGGGCGTTTTTCCGTTAAAATAGGACATACTGAAGTAGAATACACATTTTCAGATAAACGAGGTAGCATTATGGCAAATGGATTCATCGATAAAGCCCGCATCACCGTCCGGGCCGGCAACGGCGGCAACGGAGCCGTGGCCTTCCACCGGGAGAAATACGTGGCCGCCGGTGGCCCCGACGGCGGCGACGGCGGCGACGGCGGCAGCATCATCGTGCAGGTGGATGACAATATGTCCACGCTGATGGACTTCCGCTACAAGCGCAAATATGTGGCTTCTCCCGGCGTAGATGGGCAGGGCGGCCGCAAAAGCGGCAAGGACGGAGAGAGTCTCACCATCCGGGTCCCCAGAGGGACTCTCATCCGGGACGCCGAGACCGGCGAGATCATCAAGGATATGTCCGACAGCGAGCCCTTCGTCCTCTGTAAGGGCGGCCGGGGCGGCTGGGGCAACCAGCACTTCGCCACCCCCACCCGGCAGGTACCCCGCTTCGCCAAGGCGGGCCTTCCCGGCGAGAGCCACGACGTGGTGCTGGAGCTGAAGCTGTTGGCGGACGTGGGTCTGGTGGGCTTTCCCAACGTGGGCAAAAGCACCCTTCTGAGCGTGGTCAGCAAGGCCCATCCCAAGATCGCCAACTACCACTTCACCACCCTCTATCCCAATCTGGGCGTGGTGTATGTGGATGAGGGCGTGTCCTTCGTTATGGCGGATATCCCCGGAATCATTGAGGGGGCCAGCGAGGGGGCCGGGCTGGGCCATGACTTCCTGCGGCACATTGACCGCTGCCGCCTGCTGGTGCATCTGGTGGATGTCTCCGGCAGCGAGGGCCGGGACCCCATAGCGGACTTTGACGCCATCAACGCAGAGTTAGAGCAGTACAGCCCGGAGCTGGCCCAGCGGCCCCAGATCGTGGTGGCCAACAAGACGGATCTGCTGGCGGACCCTGACCAGCTGGAAGCCTTCAGCTGCCATGTGGAGGAGGCGGGCTATGAGTTCATGGCCATGTCCGCCGCCACCCATCAGGGGACCCGTGAGCTGGTGCAGGCCATCGCCCGCCGCTTGGCGGAGCTGCCGCCGGTGACGGTCTATGAGCCGGAGTATGTACCCCGCCCGCCGGAGGTGGATACCACCGCCCCGCTGGATATCCACCGGGACGACCACACCTGGCTGGTGGAGGGGCCGTGGCTCCAGCGGCTCATGGGCAACATCAATTTTTCCGACTATGAGAGCCGGATGTACTTCGATAAGGTTCTGCGCCAGTCGGGCCTGTTCGATCAACTGGAGCAGATGGGGATCCAGGACGGGGATATTGTCTCCATGTACGATCTGGAATTTGAGTATCAGCGCTGAGAGATTGGACATTTTTTGGACGTCCACTCGCCCCATATCGGACCGGGACCTGACGTCCGAAGGAATACCGTTTTTGTCCCATGGGACACGCCGCCGTCTCCCAAACCGGGACTTGTTCCACATAGAAAAATTTGTCCCGCCGGTGAGCCATTTTCCCACGGAGGGTTTTTTTCTGCGGTGGAAAATCCTCCGTTCGGAGAAAAAATTTCGTGGAAGAGAAAAAGCAGCATAAAAAACGAAAAGCAAACCCAAGGGAGGGAGGAGCAGCGCTCCTCCCTCCCTTGGGTTATCTGCAATGATTGGATGAACGCATCATCCATTTTCTTTCTCCTGATCCTTCTTTTCGAAAATGGAGCCAAGGGATATGCCAAGGGATACCCCCAAGCACAGCCCGATCCCTATTCCGGCTCTGCGCTCAATACGTTGGTAAAAGCGATGCTCCAAAGAATCACCATGACGATCCCGATGAGGATTCTGATGGCTATATTTTTCAGAGGCCTTAGCTTCCCAACTCAGATTTGCAATGATTTACGAAAACAGAGTACAGTCTTTGTGAAAGGGCCGGCGGTCAAAAAGCCCATGTGCCATTGCGGAAGATGGGGACCACCTTGCCGCCGTCGCACACGGCGTCGATGGAGAGGTCCGCCGAGCCGATCATGAAGTCCTCGTGGATCATGGAGTCGTTGACGCCCAGCGCCCGGCACTCCTCCAGCGTCTTGTTCTGGAAGTCCCGGATGGTATCGGCAAAGCCCATGCCCAGCGCCAGATGGCAGCAGGCGTTTTCATCAAAGAGGGTGTTATAAAACAGCAGGCCCGTTTGATTGATGGGGGAGTCGAAGGGGACCAGAGCGCACTCGCCCAGATAGCAGCTGCCCTCGTCCATGGTGATGAGCTTGGTCAGCAGGTCGTTGTTGACCTCGGCGTGCCACTCCACCGCCTTGCCCTCGTGGAAGCGGATCCAGAAGCCGTCGATGAGCTGACCCTGATAGCTCAGGGGCTTGGTGGCGTAGACAATGCCCTCGGCCACACCCTTCATGGGGGAGATGAAGCACTCCTCCGTGGGGATATTGGGATTGAAGAAGATGCCTTGCAGGCTGGTCTCGCCGCCGCCGCAGAACTGCGCCTCCGGGATCATGCCCACGGTGAAGTCCGTGCCGTTGGCGCTCTTGTAGCGCAGCTCCCGAATACCCAGACCGCTGAGGTACTGGCACCGGTCGTGGAGGTCCTTGTTATGGGCCTCCCACGCCGCCACGGGGTCCTCGTCCACCCGGCTGGTGGACAGGATGGCCTCCCACAGCTTCTCAATGGCCTGACTGGTCCGCAGCTCCGGGAACAGCTTCTTGGCCCATGCGGCGCCGGGGACGGCGGCGATGCACCACTGGTACTTGTTCTCGATCTGATCCCGGTATTTCTTGATGACGGGGTACAGCCGCTGCTGACTCTTGGCCATCTTCTCCTGATTGATGCCCTTCAGACCGTCGGGGTCCTCGCTGAGCAGGTAGATGCGGCAGGGGATGGTATCCACATAGTGCTGCCAGCGGGCTTCCTCGTAGTTATCAAGCTTGGAGAGGGTGGTCAGGGTCCGATAGCGGTAGTGGAGCTTTTGCAGGGGCTGATAGCTCCAGTCCACCACCACCTTCTTGGCCTTGCGCTTATAGCATTCCTCCACCAGCAGCTTCACAAACTCCGGCTGATCCAGATCGGCGGCGATGAATACCTCCTGACCCGGCTGCACATTGACGCCGGAGGCGGCGATGAGCTGGGCATATTTCCTCAAAACGGTCTTTTTCACGGCAATCCCCTCCTGTATTCTGATGGTTTGGTGCCATTATAGCACGCCTGACGGCAGATGGAAAGGGCTTTCTTGCAAGCGGAGACGGGATGTGGTAGGATAAGGGATAGAAGATGAATGGTAAGGGAGAGATGCCCCATGGAGATCGTTTACGCAGACCCACGCATCGTGGTGGCGGTGAAGCCTGCCGGGGTGCTGAGCACCGACGAGCCCGGCGGGATGCCCCAGCTGCTGCGGCAGGAGCTGGGGACTCCCTGCATCCGCACGGTACACCGGCTGGATGCCGCCGTCAGCGGGCTGATGGTCTACGCCCGGTCGGCCAAGGCGGCGTCCCTGCTGTCGGAGCAGATCCGCAGCCGCACCTTCGGCAAGGAGTATCTGGCGGTGGTCCACGGCGTGCCGGAGGGGGGCGTGATGACGGACCTGCTGGGGCGGGATCCCGTCCGGCGGCGTACCTATGTGGCGGCGGAGCCGGGGAAGGATGTGCGCCCGGCGGAGCTGTCCTATGAGGTGCTGGGGAGCCGGGAGGGGCTGTCACTGGTGCGTATCCGGCTGCACACCGGGCGGACCCATCAAATTCGGGTGCAGTTTGCCTCCCGTGGGTTTCCACTGGTGGGGGACCGGAAATACGGCGGGGGAGAGGAAGGGGAAAGCATCGCCCTGTGGTCGTGGCGGCTGGAGTTTACCCATCCACAGACCGGGGCGGCCATGCGGTTTTCCAAACTGCCGCCCAAGGAGGCCCCGTGGCTGGGCTTTCCCATGCCCCTGACAGGGAGATAGACAGAAAAAGAGACTGCCGAAGGGGTTCGGCAGTCTCTTTTCATGCGGAAAATTACGGCTCCTCCCGGTGCTTTCTGCGGCTCAGGAGGAAGGTGATGCCGCCCACGGAGAGCGTGGCCATCAGCGGCCACAGGGGGGGAGCGTAGACGTCGCCGGTGGGGGGCGTGGGGTCCTCCAGCTCCTGGGCCTTGAACTGCCAGTCCAGATAGCCAATACCGGACTGGAAGTCGTTGCCCATGGTCAGGGGGACGTTCAGGGTCACGGTGAGCTCCAGATCGCCGCTGGGGGCGATGGTTCCCAGCTCCGTCCAATCCGTCAGCTGTGCCGTCTCGTGGGCGGGCGCATCGAAAAGGGTGGAGGTGGGAGCCTGCACCGTCAGGGTCATCTGAGAGAGAAATTCCTCGGAACCGGACTCGGATCCCAGAGAGCGCAGGTACAGCCGCACCCGATGGTCGCTGTCGTTTCGCAGGCGCAGGGTCTGGGTCAACCGGTCGCCGGGCATGACGCCCTTAAAGTCCGGGAACAGGTCGGAGGGGGAATAGTCGCTGCCGGGAAGGAACACGAAGCTCTGAGCGTTGCCGTCATAGGTGACGGAGCCGGTGTCCGCATAGGCGGCGCAGAGGCATGACAGGAGCATCAGCAGCGTCAGTGCCAGAGAACAGATGGTTTTTCGTTTCATGCCGTTCCCTCCTTACTGATACTTGGCCACGTGGCCCGGTGTGATGGTGACGCCCCAAGCCTCACCCAAGGCGTCTGCCGGGGTGCTCTGGAGGGCCTCCGCCATGATCTCCAGCGCCTGCTTGCCGCCGTCGGCATCGTTGTAGCTGCCGGTGAGGGTCAGGCTGTCAATGAGCGGATTTTTGGGCTGTTCGTTGGGGGCAACGGGGTAGGTGTAGTAGTAATAGTCGCCATACTTTACCCAGTCGTCGCCGGGGGTGAAAGCGGGGATGGCTGCCGTGCCGCCGATGTGTTGGCCGTCGTCATTGACCCGGTAGGTCACCAGCTTCACCCGGAGGTAGGCGTCAATGTCACCGGTGTTGGTGACGTTGACGTTCTTCTTGGTCGTGCCGTCAAAGTCCTCCGTGACGTTGCAGGACACATGGGCGGGAGTGAACCGGTTGGGGACGGGGTCCGTATGGGTGATGAGATACGCCAGCGTGGCGCCGGTGAGGGCCAGCGCCAGCAGAACCAGCGTCAGAAGCAGCGCACCCGGCTTCCGGGGCGAAGGATATTTTCTGCGTGCCACAAACAGTTCCTCCTTTCTCAGTGTCGGATTCCGAAGATATTGGCGATAACATCACTGAAGCCGTTGAGCCAGCGGTCATTCTTCAGGGTGTTGGTGCAGGTGATGCTGCCGCTATTGTGGCCGGCGGTGAGGGTGCAGCCGTCCGGCTTATCGGGGTCGTAGGCGGCGTCATAGCGCCAGCTCCAGCCGGTGTCCTCCGCAATGGTGTATTTGCCCACCGGAAGCTCATAGATGGTGATGCTGCTGTTGCCCACCACCGTGACTTGGGTGTAGGGGTTGCCGTTACGGTAGACGTTAAACACATAGGGTTCGCCGTCAGCGCCGCCGGTCTTGGTGACGGTCAGGGCGCAGGTCCTGACGTGGAGCAGGAAGGCGGGGTCGCCGCTGGTGTGGCTCCAGGTCTCTCCGGCGCAGTCCGTGTGCAGGAAGGTGGTATCGGCGGTGATATCGGTCTCACCGATGGAGATGGTGGCCTTCACGGGGATGTCCTGCTTGGTGTTCACGATGTCCGTCAGAAGGGTGGTGTCGTAGGTGTAGCCGTAGGTCAGCGCCGGGGCAGTGCCGGTCATGGTTACGGTGGCAGCGTCGGTGCCATTGTGGAACCAACTGGTGGAGGTGCGGTAACCGGGCAGCGTGGCCCTATCGAAGGTGTCGCCGTAGTAGACGGTGCCGTCCTCGTAGGTGAGCGTCGGCTTAAAGACGTTGACCTTGCCGGTAGCGCTGCCGCTCTGTTTGGTGGCCGGTGTGCCGCTGGAATCCGCCTGCGGCTCCGTTTTGGGGGATACCGTGACGGAGACGGTGTAGGAAGTGTCCGCCCGCAGCTGGGCCAGGTCGGTGACGGGGCTGCCGTCCGGGCCTGTGAGGGAGACGGTGATATCCACGTAGGCGGTCTGCCACGGCTCCAAGCCGTAGGGGTGATCGGAGTCGGTGGCCTTGGTCAGATCCAGAGAGATGCTGCCCACCTGCACGGTGGAGCCGCTTTGCAGCTGGCTGGCGGTGAGACCACCCAGCAGATAGACGTTATAGTCCTGCGCTGCAACGGTGACGGGCTGGATGGGGACGTTTACCGTGGGCTGGGGGAACTCCCGGACAGGGGTCTCGGAGTCTTTGTTTTCATAGACGCCGGCCCCGGCGTTGGTGGGGACATTGTTGCCGCCCAGAAAGCCGGGCTGAGGCTTGACGCTGAAGCGGATGACCAGCTTATGGCCCCGGTAGGTGACGCTGCCGTTATTGGTGACGGTACCCACGTAGTTCTCGGAGAAGTTAAAGCCTGTGACGCTGACGTTATTGCCGTCTATCGCGGCAGTGGCGTCCATGGCGTCGGCATTTTTGCTCCATGTGTAGGTGTCGCCGTCCTTGCCGGTGCAGGCGTAGGTCTCCAGCGTGATATCAGAGGCGGTGGCTCCGGCAGGAAGGGTGAACTGGGGGGAGATGATATCCCGGACCACGGATTCCTCCGTCAGGGTGGAGGAGGAGCCGCCGCTCTCGATGTTGTCGGAGATCTGCTGGAAGATGTTGCTGAGGGAACCGGTGTCCGCCGCAGACAGGTAGTAGCTGGGAGTACGGGGCGTGCCGTTGTTGGAGGACACCTGCTGCATGAACCAGTTGCAGGCGCTGTTCAGGGAGCTGCTGTCCTGATCAAGGTCGCCTTTGGGCTCGGTGCCGGCACTGGTGGCGTTGGCTCCGGCGAAGATGCCGATGGTGTAGACGGTGGCTCCGGTGGTCTTGATGGTGCCGGCATAGGTGATGGCGTTGTCGGCGACATCCTTCTCAAAGCCGTTGAAGCTGGTGGGGGCACCGTCCGTAAAGACGATGACCACACGGTTGCGCTTCTCACTAGCCTGCACGGGGTTGGCGGAGAGGATGCGCTGGGCCATGTCCAGACCCAGATCCGTCCGGGTGGCGCCGCTGGCGGCCAGAGCATCAATGGCGGTGGAGACCATAGTCTGACCGGCGGAGGTGTCCACTTCCTGAAGAACGTCCTTGAGGTTCTGGTCGGTGATGTTGTGATAGGCCACGCCCACGTTGCCGCTGTTGCTTCCGGCGATGGACAGCAGCTCCGTATTGTCGCCGTAGCCGGACTTGCTGGCGAAGCCCACCACGGCGATGCGGTGGGAGATGTCGTCCTCGGTGCCGAGGACACCGTCAGCGCCCTTGGCCTTCTCCTCCACGGAATTTGCAAAGGTGGCGGCGGCATTTTTCAGGGCTTCCAGACGGGTGATTTTGGTGCCGGAGGGAATCTTCTGATAGAACTCGGTTTCAAATACCGTGTCCGCTCCGGTGGAGGTGCCGATGTCCGTGCGGGTCCCGTTGACGGTGTAGGAATAGGTATATGCATACTCGGTGACGGTTTCCTCCTTGTAGATGGGGAAGGGGGGATCGCCGAACGGACCACGGCTTGTTTCCGTGACCGGTGAGCTGTCGGGGGCGGTATAAGTGTAGGTATAGATATACACTGCGGAAGTGTAATCATATTCGCTGGAAACAGATACTTTTACATACTGACCGTTTACTTCTGTATAGAGGGTATCGCTGCTGTGATTACAGCTGTAGTTGTTTCCGCTATACTCCGTGTACTTTTTGACGGTTCCGGCTTCGGAGCGGTCCATAAGAACCTCTGCATAACCGCCGTCGGACAGCTTGTAGTAAAGGTTGCGGTTCTTCTTGTTGTTACTGCTGTCCATGCGGTTATTATAGTTTGCGTCGTTGGTACGCTTGCCGTAGGAGACCCAGGAGTCCGCCGTTGTGGTGGAGAAGTTATCCCCCATAGAGCCGGACTGATCCAGGACCAAAACGATGTCCGTGGGGATGTCGCTGGTGACGGTGCTGATGACCTTGCTGCCGGTGGCGTAGGCCTCCAGCGTAATGTCATAGGCGCCGGTCTCCTCGTTATAAACGGAGGTCTTGTTGACCACCATGCCGTTATTGCCGTTATCGCTGCTGGGATCGGTATCACCGGCGGCCCGGGCCGGGGAGCGCCGGGGGGCGGCACCGCTGACCGGGGGCAGGAAG
>OGLV01000512.1_pt1 | contig 13058 bp, 8 predicted proteins | sample 1572851 | NCBI WGS metagenome assembly OGLV01 (sample SAMEA2582005, study PRJEB24529) | metagenome | biome: Human gut stool | place: China | collected 2011
ACTTTACAAGATTGACCCTCGGACTGCTACTGCCACAAAGGGGCTGACTATCATTGCGGAGTCTGTTAGTACTGTAGGTAAACTTACATCTCAGAAATGAAAAAGATATTTCGGACACTGCATCTTTGGCTTTCTGTGCCTTTCGGACTGCTCGTCAGCCTGATATGCTTTTCGGGTGCCATGCTGGTTTTCGAGAACGAAATAACAGAATGGAGCCGTCCCGACCTTTATCAAGTGAAAGAGATAAAGGCGGAACCGCTGCCTGTGGAGATGCTTCTAGAACGAGTGGCGGAGACATTGCCCGATAGTGTATCTGTTGCCGGAGTGAGTATTCCTTCGGAGAAAGGGCGCACGTGGCAGGTAAATCTTTCCAAACCGCGCCGTGCATCAGTTTATATCGACCCTTATACGGGTGAAGTGAAAGGGAAATACGAACGTCCGGCTTTTTTCCTGACCATGTTTAAACTGCATCGCTGGCTGTTGGACAGTATGAAGCCTGATGGCGGTATTTTTTGGGGAAAGATGATAGTAGGAGTGAGTACACTGATGTTTGTTCTTATTCTGTTGACGGGTATCATTATTTGGTGGCCGCGTACACTGCAGGCGATGAAGAATAGTCTGAAGATAACGTCGCGGAAGGGGTTTCGCAGGTTCTGCTATGATTTTCATGTGGCGGGCGGTCTGTATGTGTTGTTGTTTTTGCTGGTGATGTCACTGACGGGGCTGACTTGGTCTTTCGCCTGGTACCGGACCGGATTCTATAAAATCTTTGGAGTAGAAACCCGGCAAGGAAGTGGGCATGCAGCTCATGGACAGGAAAAGAAGGGAAAGGAAAAATCACAGGCTCCGTATGCACATTGGGAACAGGTTTATCGACAGTTGAAGGATGAGAATCCCGATTGCAGACAGATTACCATATCCCGGGGTACTGCCAATGTCTCTTTCGACCGGTTGGGCAATCAGCGTGCGAGTGATCGTTATGAGTTTGACCCTCGTTCGGGTGAGATAACAAATGTATCTTTATATCAGAACGCTGAGCCATCGGGGAAGATTCGGGGATGGATATATTCAGTGCATGTGGGAAGTTGGGGCGGCATGTTTACCAAAATACTTGCCTTTGCTGCGGCTCTCATCGGAGCTTGTCTGCCACTGACCGGCTATTATCTGTGGATAAGGCGTAAGATAGGGCAAAGAAAGAGGAAATGCCGATAGAATTATGAATTTATTGTATCGTTATCTGTCGTGGCGGATATATTCCGACACGACAGCAAAACGATAGTAAAGTAATTTTCGGCTTAAAACCACTTTATCTTTTTGAAGATAACGAATGCCATGGCCGATAGCATGATAGATATTAATATGATGAGGCTGAAAGCATGCGGTAACTCATCTACATGTACATCTACGTTCATTCCATAAAAGCTGGCTATCAATGTAGGTACCATCAATATGATGGAGATGCTGGTCATGCGTTTCATGATGGTATTCACATTATTTGAAATAATGGAAGCGAAAGCATCCATTGTGCCTGTTAAGATGTCACTGTAAATATTTACTGTGTTATATGCTTGTTTCAATTCAATGACCACATCTTCTACCAAATCAGGGTTCTGGTAATCCTTTTCCTGAAAGATACTTTGCAATTTGCCTATCATCACCTCATTTCCACGTATCGAGGTGTTGAAATAGACTAATGTCTTTTGCAGCTTCATCAGTCGAAGTAAATCTTCGTTGCGGATGCTTTTCTCCAACTCTTTTTCGGCTGCCGTCACATCATTGTTTATTTGCTTCAGGTATTTCAGGAACCATACTGCAGAAGAGTAAATCAGCCGTAATATCAATTCAAACTTATTGCGCACCACTATTCCTTTTCGGCGTGTATGGTCGATAAAGTCGGGTATCATTTCAGTGGAATGATAGCAAATGGTGACAATAATCTCATTGTTTGTGATAATGCCGATGGGAATGGTTGTATATGGAATACTTCCTTGTTGCTGCAAAGGAATACGGATAATGGTCAGCAACCAGTTTTCCTCGGTGTCGGTACGCGGTCGTTCATCTACATCGGCAATGTCCTCTAAAAAAGATTCGGGGACTTTTAAATCTTTGGTCAGAAAGTCAAAATCGCTTTTATCAGGGCATTCTACATTTACCCAGCAGTTGGGCATCCACTGCGGCTTTTCCACAAAACCGTTTTCACAATAAAGATATTTTCTCATCTTATTGCCTCCTTTCGTTCGTTTATATCCGTTCAGAGGCATTCAGAGTAGTGATTGCCCTGTCGGATCAGTTAATACTATTGCACGTTCGTGGTATTGAATCGTCCATTTTTATTGATTGTTTTTTGTTTTAAGCGGTACAAAAGTACATAAAACCTTTAAAGGACAGACAGAAGTCAGGAGGCTTTTATATTTTTTTTAAGAATATCACCGGAAAGCAATCAGTGCCGGAGCAATGATGGTTTTGTCGCCATAGCGCAGTTCTAACGTACTGTGTTTACCGATTAAGTTCCCTGGCGGAAACTATTGTTGTTAAAACATTTAGCATCCTTTTAATTACATGCAAAATTCACTTAAAAAATCGTTTGTCCAATACCTATTTATGATGAATCTTGTTCTATATAATCCTAATAATTAGGTATTGTGGAAGGTGCTGAAGTCGGTTACCTTTGCAAATGTAATAATTACAATTTAAAAATTAGTTTTAATTTAAAAATAAAAAGAGTATGGAACCAATTATTAATTCACAAGTTCCTGAATTTAAAGTTCAGGCATTCCATAATGGAGAGTTTAAAACCGTAACTAATAAAGATATTGAAGGTAAATGGGCTATTTTCTTCTTCTATCCTGCTGACTTTACGTTTGTATGCCCTACCGAACTTGTAGATATTGCTGAAAAGTATAATCAGTTCAAAGAAATGGGAGTGGAAGTATATTCTGTAAGCACCGATTCACATTTCGTTCATAAAGCATGGCATGATGCGTCTGAAAGTATCCGCAAAATCACTTATCCGATGTTGGCAGATCCTACAGGTGCTTTGTCGCGTGCATTTGGTGTGATGATTGAAGAAGACGGTATGGCTTATCGTGGTACTTTTGTAGTGAATCCCGAAGGCAAGATCAAATTAGCTGAAATTCAGGACAACAGCATCGGGCGTAATGCTGATGAACTTCTTCGTAAGGTAGAAGCTGCCCAGTTTGTAGCCACTCATGATGGTGAGGTTTGTCCTGCTAAATGGAAGAAAGGTGCTGAGACCTTGAAACCGAGTATTGATTTGGTAGGTAAAATTTAAAGTATAGAACTCATGTTAGATAGTGCGATAAAAGATCAGTTAAAAGGTCTTTTTGCCCAATTGGAAGCGCACTATACTTTTGACATCTTCGTCCACCCTCAGCACGAAAGTCGTGCCGAGTTGGTGGACTCGTTGGAAGAAGTGGCTTCCTGTTCGGATAAACTTTCCTGTCGGTTGCAGGATAGTGAAGGGCTGAAGTTTATCCTTTTAAAAGAAGGAAAGGATACGGGAATCACATTTCGTGCCGTACCTGGTGGTCATGAATTTACTTCTTTGTTGATGGCTGTTCTGAATGCTGACGGCAAAGGAAAGAATTTTCCGGACGAGTTTATTACCAGACGTATCAAGGCATTACAGGGGCCGATTAGTTTGACCACCTATTTGTCTCTCACCTGTACCAATTGTCCCGATGTGGTTCAAGCTTTGAATATGATGGTACTTCTGAATGGTCAGATACGCCATGAGGCAGTAGATGGATCTATAAATGAAGAAGAAGTAGAACGGATGAAAGTACAGGCCGTTCCTACTGTATTTGCTGATGGTGAACAGATTCATGTGGGGCGTAGCAGTATGGGGGATCTGTTGGAGAAGCTGGAAGCCCGTTACGGTTCGGTGGAATTGGAAGCTGTTGAGACAAAAGAATATGATGTACTAGTAGCCGGTGCTGGTCCTGCTGGTGCGACAGCTGCTATCTACTCGGCTCGTAAAGGGTTGAAAGTAGCAATAATAGCCGAGCGTATTGGTGGACAAGTCAATGAAACGATGGGGATTGAGAACTTGATATCTGTGCCTCAGACTACCGGTAAACAGTTGGCCCAGGATCTGAAAAAACATTTGGCGGAATATCATATTGATATTTTAGAAAATCGCCGGATAGAGAAAGTGGAAGTGGCAGAGGGCATGAAAGTGTTGTCTGTGAAAGGTGGAGAAACGTATAAGGCTCCCGTATTGATCATTGCTACCGGGGCGAATTGGAGAAAATTGAATGTTCCCGGTGAAGAAAAATACATCGGTCATGGAGTTGCTTTCTGTCCTCATTGTGACGGACCATTTTATAAAGATAAGGAAGTAGCAGTCATAGGTGGTGGAAACTCCGGGGTTGAGGCTGCTATTGATTTGGCGGGAGTCTGTTCCAAAGTGACTGTATTCGAATTCATGGATACTTTGAAAGCGGATACTGTTTTGCAGGAGAAAGCTAAAAGCCTGCCCAATGTGGATATTATTACTAATACTCAAACGGTAGAGGTGTTAGGAAACGGTGATAAAGTGGTGGGGCTTATAAAGAAAGACCGTTCATCCGAAAAAGAAGAGATCTTTGCCTTGGATGGTATTTTTGTCCAAATAGGTTTGACTGCCAATAGCACTTTGTTTAAAGAATTGCTGGAAACGAACCGCATGGGTGAAATTCTGACTGATAAAAATGGCCGGACCTCTGTAAAAGGTATCTATGCTGCCGGAGATGTAACGGATGTTTCCTATAAACAGATAGTTATAGCAATGGGGGAAGGCGCCAAGGCTGCTTTAGCTGCATTCGAAGACCGGATGCGCGGAACGATTTATTAGTGATAAGTGGTTGGTGGTGAATAGTGGGTGCATATCGCAGTATTTACCACTAATCTTATCACTAAAAAATGCACTCTTTGTATGTATATTGGTGAGAATATGCTTTCTTTGTAGGTGAATCACCGTTTACAGCATTGATATGGCAGAATCGAGACGTACTTCATTGAAAGATTTGGCACAGATATTAGGTGTATCCATACCTACAGTATCCCGTGCCTTGAAAAATAGTCCCGAAATCAGTCGGGAACTTTGTATTAAAGCTCAAAAATTGGCAAAAGAGATGAATTATCACCCCAATCCTTTTGCTATGAGTCTCCGGAAAAATACTCCCCGTACCATTGGAGTAATTGTACCTGATATTGTTACTCATTTCTTTGCGTCTATTTTAAGTGGTATAGAAGATACCGCTATAGCAAACGGCTATTTTGTTATCATCACGACTTCCCATGAGTCATACGACCATGAGAAAAGAAATATTGAGAATTTGGTCAATATGCATGTGGAAGGTATTATAGGTTGTTTATCTCAAGAAACAACAGATTATGCCCATTGGTTGAGTTTGGATGATATGAATATGCCGCTTGTTCTATTTGATCGTGTTTGCATGCCTGACCGTTTTTCTACGGTAGTGGCTGATGGAGTATATTCTGCTCAGATGGCGACACAGCACTTGTTGGATCATGGAAGCAAACGGATTGCTTTTATCGGTGGTGCAAACCATCTGGATATAGTAAGAAAGAGAAAACATGGTTACCTTGAAGCGTTAAGGGAAAATAAGATACCTATTGAGAAAGATTTGGTTGTGTGTCGGAAAATTGATTTTGAAGAAGGGAAAATAGCTACAGAAATTTTATTATCGCTTCCGGAGCCTCCCGATGCAATTCTTGCCATGAATGATACATTGGCATTTGCCGCTATGGAAGTGATTAGAAATCATAATCTTCGTATTCCTCAGGATATAGCGCTTATTGGGTATACAGATGAGCAACATGCCAATTATGTAGTGCCTCGCCTTTCGGCCGTCTCGCATCAGACTTATAAGATGGGGGAAGCCGCATGTCAGATGTTGATTGATAAGATTAAGGGAGATAAAAAAATCAGGCAAATCATTATTCCTACTTGTTTGCAGGTGAGGGAAAGCAGTATAAAAAGGAAGGATTGAGAACCGAAATGTATTTTAAGAAGAGAATAAGGCTGAACTCTTCACAAAGAGCCAACCTTATTTCTTTATATATTGGAGTATTATTGAGTGACCAACGTAATAATGGAACGTGCCGGGATCACAACTTTTTCATGGTTTTTGATGCTTCCTACCGGTAGAAGATTCTCTCCATCTTTATCCGAAGTACGATAGATTGTCCAGTTTTTTATAATTCCGTTACGCTGATAGAAAGTAAACTCTTTATCTTCCGCTGCATAATTAATCATAACGAAAACCTCCTTTCCGTCTGTATTTTGGTATGCTGAACACATTAGTCCGGTTACATCCGTATCGCCTTCAGGAATGATTTTCCCTTGGTTGTCTTTGGCTATAATTGCTTTCCGAACAGCTCCCGGGCGTATAAATCTACTGTAGTTTCCCAAAGCCCACATTAATTTGGAGTCTTTCACCTCACCATTCAGAAAAGTCGGATCACTATACTCACGGATTAATCCGTCCTTATAATCTCCACCGATAGATCGCCACCATTGCCAACTGCGAGCACCTGCATATACAATGTCATGATGAATGATCCGTGCTACATATAATGCTGTCTTCATGGTGAAGTCATATCCTCCGCCTCCGCCGATTTCTTCGTCATTGCCCATGATACAGGTTTCTGTCTGCCAGAAATCCACCTTATACTTGTCTAAAGTATCTTTTAATTGACAACGGATATCATGTAAATTATTCAGAGGAGTATTAGTCCAATAACTATGCCCTACCATCAGCTGGGGAACATTGGGAGTATCACCCAGATAGGTGGCTGTACTGTCCGGATTAAAGAAAGACTGGATTTGATACCCCCGTTCCCAATTAGTCATGTGAGTATCGAACATACAACGATAGTCAGAGGACTCATTGACTAGAATCTGTGTGTCAATTTGGTTATTTACGAACTCTTTACTGATGAGGCGTATGGCACGGGCTATTTCGCGGTTGGTAGCCGGTGTACCTTCTTGTTTGGGGCCAATCCAGTTCCAATGCCCATCGGGTTCATTGAATGGACAGAGGTAATTGAACTTGATTCCATCGTGTTTCTCCACCCCTTTTATGACATTGGCAAGAAAACGGGCAAAATTCTTATAATGCTCTTCCTTTAAGTTTAAGGTTCCTCCACGGCCTGTGTTGGTGGCAAGACCGTTTTGTGTGAAATATACGGGAGGTGAATTAAGAAATGCCAAAAATTTGTTTACACCCCGTTCTTTTGCCAGACGCAGGAAGTTGCGCTGCCCTTGTTGTTTATTCCAATTATAGTTACCATCTGCCTGAAGGAAACATTCGGCACGCATCCAGGGAGAGGCTATCTGGCTGGCTTCTCCTTGTTCCGCACTTCCGGCTCCTACATTGAAACGCCATAAAGACAGACCGATTCCTTTAGGTTGTCCGTTTTCATGGTTTTCCGTACTGAACAGCCAGTCGGCTACTTGGTTTTGTTTTTCTTGTGGCCATAAGCCGATAAATTGCATGCTCCAACAGTCTGATGCTCCGAAATAGTCCATGGTTTGACAGGGTTGGTCTGTTTCTATTTCAAAGTGAATGGCAGGATGTTGAGCGCATTGCACATTGCATATAGAAGTGAAGAGCAAAATTAAGATGATCAATTTTGATTGAAAATAAATGTGTAACATAGGTTTGTTAATTTTAAAGGGGAAATACCAACTTGCGATATTTCCCCTTGTTTTTTGTATTCTATCAGTTTTATTTACTTCAACTCTACCTTAATGGATTGACTATAGCAATATTCTGAGGATTTGTCAGACTTTACTCCTATACGAGCATAAATATATGTTTTATTGATCAGATTGTTTGGAATGTCTATTTCAGCGCTGGTCTCTTGTTCTAGAGGAATCTTGTTTCCTAAACTCAACGTCGCTTCTTTTTGATTGTTATCTGTTAGGATGCCTTTTCCTAGATAAAGACTTACATCTTCCATATTAGCATTAGCAATAACTTTGTTAACTGTAAATTTTGCAACAATTTTGTTGTTACTCTTAGTAAATGAAACATCTTTAATAAAAAAGTAAGGTGTTACTGGGATATCTTGTATGGTATTCCCTTTAACTGTAATCCGAATCGTATCATTGGATGGCCTTTCCCAAGGTGCATTACCAACGCGTACAAGTTTATAATCTCCGTTGAATAGGTTCACTGAGTAACTTCCGTCTTGTGCGATATAGACAGGGATAGAACCATGTAAGGCATATCCGTCTTGAAATAGGGCAAATTCGGAACTTCCACTTCTAACGGATACAGGTTCACCATTATAAATGGCTTTTCCTGTTAACATGGATTTAGGTTCATCAAAATTGTCATAACTGCAACTGTTGGCTGTAAGCAGACAACATATTATAATAATAAAAATATATATTTTTCTCATAATTTTTTGTTTTTATTGGAATGGGTTTTTGACAATTGTTGGATTATTATTGATAACAGCATCCTCAATGAATGAATAATAGTTGGACTGTTGGAAAGTTCTAGCTACTTTGAAACGTTCAGATCTTGTTTTCACAAAAATGTATTTATCTTGATCTTGAGTACCAGGTTTAGCTTTAGCAATACGATATGGGTATAGTCCATAAACAATGGCTTGATCATTATCCTCATTTCCGTTCCAAACAGCATCTGCTATTCTCCAACGTTTCATATCAAAATAGCGGTGGTCTTCAAAAGCTAATTCCACGCGTCGTTCATTTTGAATTTTCTCTATTGTAAGTTTATTTAAACTATTGGCGGGAAAACCTGCACGTTCGCGTAGTTTATTGATATAATGCAATGCATTTGTTTCATCATTTAATTCAAAAGCTGCTTCAGTAGCGTTGAGATAAATTTCTCCTAAACGGAACCAAGGCCACCAGTTTTCGGCATAATTACGAAGTGTATAACCGGAAGCTTCACTTATGAATTTGCGAATATAAAATCCGGTGTTGCTAACGTTAGGGGTGTTGGTTTGGGGACCGTCTTGACCTACAAAAGTTTTATTGTCTGTATAGAAACTCCCCAAGCTGGGATCAGTAAGTAAATCGTAAGAGCCATTAATATCATTCCATACAGCTACTCCGGCTTGAATATCAACGTCCTGACCTCTGAACTTGGTACCGGGATAAATAATAGTACCATATAAACGAGCATCTTTATTGGCAAAAATATCACTAGGATTTTTATAAACGATATAATCGTTGCCGTTTTTATAGTGTAATGTTCCTGAGGTCCCGTCTAAATAGTCAAAGGCCTCTACTAATCCTAATGATGGGCCAATACAAGAAGAGTTGTCATTATCTTCTCTTAAATGATGAATAACATTATCATATCCGAAACTATGTACCTTTAAAGGATTTTGGTAATCTTTTACCCAAATAACTTCTTTATTTCCGGTTTTATCCATTAACATTTTATAGAAATTGATTCCCTTGTCTTCTTCTTTGTTATAGAGTTCATACCCTCCTTCTTCTATAATTTCTTTTGAAGCAGATAATGATTTTTGGTAATAACCGTTTGCCATGTCTGAAGGAATACCTACCTCTCCACCGGAAGTTACAATATTGGGAGTTTTTAAAGCATTGTATTTAGCTATGGAACCAGCGTATAACATGGCACGGCTTTCTAATGCTAATGCAGTGTAATAGTTGGCGCGAGTTTGGCTGTTTGCGTTGCCTAATTGATTTTTGATTTCTTCGCATTCCTTGTAAATAAAATCGTAAATTTCATGTTCTTTCGCACGTGGGGTACGAAGATAAGAAGGATCACCATTAAAATCGTATTCTAATGTTTGGGTGATCAGCGGTACTCCTCCCATACGTCTTACAAGTTCGAAATAAACATAAGCTCGTATAAAGCGAAATTCGGCAATAAATTGATTTTTGCTTTCTTCGGAGATTTCTGTTCCATATTTAGTAATGTTCTCAATGGACATATTGATATCACGTATGAATTCATAGTCCCACCAACGTCCGTAATCATTTCCATAACGCAGTTCGTTACGATAATTCTGGTCTAAAGTACCACAATACATTGCATCATCAGTTTCACACATACCACCTGTGTTAAAGTTGCCATGTAATTGGGGAATTCTATCATATAGGTTGGCTAATTGTGATTTTATCATGGCAGGGTCGTTCCATACTTGTTCATTGGTAAGGATGTTTTTGGGATCTCTTTCGAACCATCCGTCACCACAACTTGATAATAAAGACGTAATGGCAGCTCCCAACAAAAATATTTTTATATAATTTTTTTTCATAATAATATCGTTTTAGAATGTTACATTAAATCCAAGAAGGAATGTTCTTTGCTGTGGATATACTACTGCTGCTGCGGCTGTAATTTCAGGGTCAATCCCGAACTGATGTACATTATCGAATGAACATAAATTCGAAACATTGGCATAGATACGTATTTTTTGTGCATGGACAGTTTTTGTCCATTTAATAGGCAAACTATAGCCGATTTCTAAATTCTTGATGCGTAAGTAGTGTACATTATGTAGCCAAAAATCGCTATTTTTGTTATTATAGCTGAACTCACCTTTACGAATAGCTGGATAACGTCCAGGAATCCATTCGCTATTGGGATCATATAAATCAGCACGGTGCCAACGGTCTTCTAATAAATATTCAGGTGAATTGCCATTGCCGTGGAATGCATTAGCGAGTTCATAATTTTGTCTCCATCCTTGCATAGCACCTCCGGAAAGGTCAATATTAAGGTCAATACCTTTCCATTCTAAACCGATATTACCGCCGAATGATATGATAGGAGCCCAACCTTCGGGGTAACCTATAGGGCGTTCATCCATACCGTTGATAATGCCATCACCATTTACGTCTTTGTAAATAAGATCACCAGGGAGTAGTGTCCGATTATTTTGTCCGTCTAAGTTAACCGGATAGTTAAGTATTTCTTCTTCCGATTGGAATTGCCCAATTACTTGATATCCCCAATATATGCCTCCCCAACGTCCTTCTGCAGAATTACGATATTCATCCCAGGAATTATTGAAACGAGGCTTATAAGTTTCAATACTTTTATAGCGTGAGAATGTAAAATTGCCACTAATGGTATAATTCAAATCACCGATATGATCAGTCCAAGTAGCCATTGCTTCTGCACCGATATATGCTTGTTTATTTAGGTTCTCGTTAGGTAATTTGTAACCTACTTCATTAGGCAGCAATACATCATAACGAGCTGCTGGCACGCCAGTAATATCTTTTCGGAATGCATCTGCTGTAATTTTTAGCCGGCTGTTAAACATGGTCAAGTCAAAACCAATATTTGATGTTGTATTTTTTGTCCAAGATAAATTTGTCACAGGCAATCCTCTTTGATTAAGTCCGGATACAACTTCACCGTCTAATACAGCATTACCTTGATTCCAGTTATAACCACTTAAGTAGTCAAATAGCTTTACATCTTTTTCTGTACCAGTTTGACCGATAGATGCGCGTATTTTCAGATCATCTATGACCGGTCTTAACTTTTCGAAGAATTTTTCTTCTGATATTCTCCAACCTACTGATACTCCAGGGAAAAATCCCCAGCGCTTGCTTGGTGCATATAGATATGAACCGTCATAGCGGGCTAATATTTCGATTAAGTATTTGTGGGCGAAATTATAATTGATACGCCCAATCCAACCGGCACGTGCTTCATAACTCCATTCATCACCAAAACTATTGAGTTCATCAAATTGTAATAATGGCAGATAGTCAGTGGAAGGTTCCGTTCCATAAGTTTTCTTACTCCAGTCATAATCAGAAGCTTCATAGCCTAAGACTGCTGAAATATTATGTTTTTTAAACTGTTTTGTATAGTTCAATTGTAGTTGCATATAACGTGCCGGTACACTACGATCTATCTGACTTCTCCATCGTCCTGTGGCTGGTGTCCCATTATAGGTGTCATTTGCTTTATCATATGTATAGATTTGATATGCGTATTGATAACCGTCAAAACGACTGTTTGTATAATTGTAGGAGAAAGTGGCCTTTGCTGTTAAACCAAATTTGAAATCATATTGTGCATAAGCATTGATATTAGCATTACGGGTTAAATTGTCTTTGTAGCCGGCAATGTCACGTCTAAATGCAGCCGGATTATAACCATTTTCATGCACATTATTAATATATTCCGGGTTATCATTAGCGTATGGACTTTCGATAGGTTGCATCTTAAACATTGCTAAAATAGCCGTATAATATCCGTCTCCACCAGGTAGACCTACATCTTCACTTTTTTCATATTTTCCACTAATTTGTGCACCTACAGTGAAATGATCTGTAATTTTGGAATCAAGATTTAATTGGAAGTTAGTACGTTGATATTTAAAGTCTCGCATCATGGCATCTTGACTGGTATGAGCAACAGAAAGATAATAATTTGTTTTATCTGAGCCACCCGTAACATTAGCATTGATATGATACTGTGGTACATTCTTTCTCATTACCATATCATAATAATCATAACTTTTATATCCCGGCTCGGTACCAGCTTGCCATTTGGCTAATTCTTCTGGAGTATAAAGATTATTAGGATCTTCACCTCTGTTCTGTGCAGCTTCAGCCAAGCCTCTCACATATTGTCCGGCATTAGCTAATTTGGGAAAGCGAGTTAAGTTTTGCCAGCCATAATATCCATTAACATTGATGCTGACTTTTTCGTTTTTCCTTCCTTTTTTGGTTGTAACTAAAACTACACCATTGGCTGCACGCAGACCGTAGATGGCAGCAGAGGCATCTTTTAATACGGTAATACTTTCAATGTCTTCAATATTTAGTGCATTAAAAACATCATTGCCGGATACATCTGATGCTTGTAACCAGTCACGACTGTTCATACCTCCATAAGGAATACCATCTATAACAAATAGAGGACTTCCCATATTACGGATTTCAAGATTGATTCCTCTACCTGGTCGAGCATCCACTGCGCGTGTGGAAATTCCTGCTATTTTCCCAGATAAAGCTCCGGCAGTAGTGGTAGAAACTGAACGGGTTAGTG
>OGLV01000522.1_pt1 | contig 12887 bp, 13 predicted proteins | sample 1572851 | NCBI WGS metagenome assembly OGLV01 (sample SAMEA2582005, study PRJEB24529) | metagenome | biome: Human gut stool | place: China | collected 2011
GACCGTTACTTTCCTGAGTCCATCATATCCCTCGGCTGGTAGGATGATTTGCTGTGCATTGGTGATTAGCGGAGTCGCCTCTTTTGCTTGTAGCTCAGGAGCACCGCAACCTCCACCTAAATTATAAATTCCCATAAATAGCCAATCCTCCTATTATAGTAGCATAATGTTAACAGTCAAATTAGCAGTAGGGATTTTATTGCATTTGAATGTAAGTGACCCATCTGCTTGTGCTGAACAATATACACCAGCATTGACATAAGCATCATGTGACGCTGGGGCATATGTGACCACTACATCATCATCTGCTGATACGACCGCCACTGTAATTGTCTGGCTCTTAGTAGAAGATGACCAACCTGACGCTGGTAATGTTGCCGTTGTTGTGTATGCCGATTTTGGTAATAATGAATCATACTGTGTGCCCGTATAATGGGTCATTGTATACCTATAAATATCTGCCATAGATATTACCTTCCTCCTATCTTATGACAATTTCTTTGTTATCTTACAATAACATTCACCAGCCTTCATATCTGCTGGCGGTTCTTCTTGTACTGCCATGGTATTTTTGCTCCATGTAGAATCTTTGCCCTGATTCTGTAAGCGCGTCAATTCAGTTGTAATAGCATTGAATAAACTAGCATCAATACGCTTATTATCAAGCTGGGTTTGAGCCAATATCGCTTTGGCCGCATCATACTCACCTTTAGCCATATAATCTTGGTATTGTTTCCATAAAGCTGAATCAGTAGTATGAATATCCTGATATTTCATCATGTGGTCGTACCCAACTTTCTGTCTAGTCTAAACCAAAAATCACCTGCCGATTGACCGGCTGGCTGAGTAGACGATACAACATAACCATTGCTGAATTTATCCGCATAGAATTGCTGAAGCGCCACACTAGTATCTGTGATTGTATTAAGTAAATCGGCTCGAATTATCTTTTTGTCCGCATTGCTAATTTGCCCCAAAATGGCTGTAGCTGTGGCAATATTGCCAGCCTCCATGGCTTCTTGATATTGCTGAACAAGCGTCGCATCAGCCACGCTTATATCTTGCATGGTTGGGAATGTCTGTATGCTAGTTGGAAATGTAGTTGACATAATATCCCCTCCTTATTAAATATCTGGATATAGAGGATAATATGTTATAGCATTGATGCTCTGTGTGCCCTCTATACCATAATCTGTTGAAATCGATTTGATTATATATTGTGCCGCATTTTCTTGGCTTTTACCCCTTATAGCATGAGAAATCAGTATATTGACATCTAGCCATGGATTTGGTATACTAGTCAATGTAATGCTATCTTGCAGACGCGTCCTTTTCCATAGCTCATATTTAGCTCGTTCTAATGCCAGCTTATCAGATGTGATATTTTCATACTCACCGCCATATAGCACATGACGAATACGCCCAATAGAGCCATTGACATAAAATGGGCTATCTGGGTTATCATCGTATGCTATGCCCACTGGTTGCTGATGCCCCATAAGATACCAGCCTTGATTATAGTATACCACATAATATGTATCATTGTCAAGAGTTGTTACAGGATTATTTGTACCATATTCATATAGTACGGATGCGGCCAAGCTATTCATCTTTAAGCTAATGCTGCCTGTTGCGCTAATATCACCAGTGCTAGGCGTAGTAAAGCCAACTATGGTATTATCTGTGAGAGCCGCTGGATAATCTGCAACTGTAAGAGATAGGGTCGAGCCGCTATATGTTGTATTGGTGCTAAAATAGCTAGGATCTAGAGTGCGCCCATATACCTCTATATAATTCTTGACACTCTCAAAATCATTGTTAATAGATTCATCAATAAGCAAATTCGTCCAAATCGTATCATCAATAATCACTGGGTCGCCGCTACCAGTTGGAATAGGCTGATAGATAAATACGCCATCAACATCGAAAAATGTCTCATAGCGCGGCAATATGTCCCTAAGCTGGGTTACAATGTTCCATACCGTGCCACCCTGTGCTATTTCTATATCATTTGGCACAGCTATAATATTGCCATCTACATCTTTACATTCGCTGATTGTATACTTAGTAAATCCAGCCAATTCAATGGCGGCAATCATTGCTTCTCGCACGGATGAACCAGAAGGGATTTTAGTAGGTATACCCTCTAGCTCACCATTTCTTAGACCAGTCAGCTTAGATGCCAAATCAAGTCCAGCCAATGATAGCTCATGGGTCGTCGCATTATATCTCCAACTTGGCGCATTGATTAAATATATACCCTGATTATACCATTGTAGTTTACCAGTATATATATTCTCATATCCTACCCATGGACGACAAAATTTATCTAGCCAGATTTTATTGCCAGCCTTTACATCAAATGACGCATCTGTGACAACAAATGTCAAATTGCAGCTACGGCGCAAATCCGACCCTGAATCGATATTGACGCTCATTGCGGTCAAGTTACCGCTAATTTCATCCACCACATTATATTGGAAATTTAATATCTCTAGCTTGATATATTTTGTAATAATCTGTTGAGAAAGGATGTTATAATCATCCTGCCCTACGTTAATAGGCATGATTTATCTCTCCCTTCTATTATTAGCTCTTGCCGACAATCGCGCCAGCCGCATATAGATCATCAATATTATTAGCGTCGCCAACTTGTGTCCATTCAGCCGTTGCGCTCATCACGCCCATGCCATATCCTCTTGAATAAGAAACAGAGGGATTGCCAGTTATCATTACTAACCATTGATTTCCATTAACTAAAATATTCAACGCGATTCGCTACGTCGCGCCAGTGATTTACTCACATCTCATGGTTTCCCATAAGTATAGACTATATCTTTTCTTTTATATCTTTTATTATTTTGGTGTAGCAATGCCCGTCCTCTAATAGATAGTTGATAGCTTCTTCTATTTCTTCTTTTGTTGGTATCTCTTTGCAACCTTTAACACGAAGAATTTTATATCCCAAAGACCTAAGGACATAATCTCTTTGATAATCTCTCTTTCCTGTATTTTGATGCCAATACCACCCATCATATTCTACATCTATCTTAATGCCATTGATATTGACATAGCTATCTAAAGATAGTGTTCCGACAGGATAATTCAATTCTGCATTGCCATACATTTCTTTTAATAAGTTATTAAGAGCTATTTGCGGACGAGATACTGGGCAAGTGCCATTTTTATACAAGGTTTGTCTAGCTTTTGCTTTAATTTCGGGTAATTGCAACGGATTTACATTCCCATATTTTTCAAGATTGGTCTGTTGAATTTTCTCTCTGACTTCAGGCGAAGCCATACCAACACCGCCATACTTTTCTTCTTGGGTCGCAAGCAATTTTTTAGTTATCTCTGGATTACCAAAGGGATAATCTCTGCCAAACTTCTCATTGTTGATCTTTTTTATCCGTTCTTTCCCTTCTTCGGACGTTATATAACAGGTGCTACCATACTTCTCTAAGCACGTTTGAGCAACGGTGTCCTTAAATTCTTGTGTTTGTTGATAACGCTCTACGCCATATTTCTCCAAGCAAGTTTGTTTAGATTTCTCTATTGTGCTGTCAAGCTGAAATGGGTTATCTACATTATATACTTGCTTAAATGTATTCATCGCTTTATCATTCTTACATCTCTTACAAGCACATTTCCCATCCGTTTCGCTACGATTATTATAGTTTTGATATTTCGCTAATGATATAACGCCGCAGTAATCACATTGCACTTTAACATAAGCATGAGATTGAGATGGTAAATCTTCAACCCTTACATCAAATTCGTCTCCCATCTTAGTATAAGCATATCCACGATTTGTATAATAATCCTTATTTCTTGAGTGCCATCGCATTTTAGTCCATTGATTTGGTAATAACATACTACACCTCCTTTCATTTTTATATAAGATATAAAAGAATACACCACTTCGAACGCCAATCGCTTGCGCCCTACTCTCACTATGAGATAGTCGTTGAACTTTACTCTATTCGAGTCTTAGCTGCTGATTTCCCATTATCACGATGTTTAGGATTTGACCTTGCATCATCTATTCGATTTTTTCTACTTTCGTCGCATATCGCACTTACCTATATTTCATAGTTATGCTGTAGCTCGAATAGCTTTAGGGGTTTCCAGCAGTTCAATGTATGATTTTTATTGCATATCACTATGCAACCGACCTAAATGTTAAGTCTTTAATTATCTTTGGTTTTCTATTAGTCAGCATCTTAAATAATGCTTCTCTTTCTTCCACATTTTTAATGCGGTCAATTTTGCGCGTATCATCATATGTCTCAGGTAGTACCATGCCACTTACAGAACCGCGCTGATAGCCAATCAAGCCATTGCTGACAATAACTGGATATTTGCGCCCATACGGCTCATATGTGCCGACCTGTTGCACCTTCTCTGTATCGCCATAGCTAATACCATAATAGAATTTATAGATAGTGTCAATATCACAAACGAATACGCCTTTGAATTTAGAATATACGTCTTTAATCGTATATCCACCCTCTTGATTGCCAGCTACAGGCACATAAGCATATTCGTAAGTAGTATTGTTCAGATTGAGATTATCAGTAAATGCAAATGACAAATCCTCATCTTTAGTAATCGGCACTTCCTTAATTGTCGCCCATTGATATGTGCCCTTAACGCGCCGCTTGATACGAACTAGGGTCGTATCTTTTGATATATCACCAATATTGCCGCCAGAGATATTATTAGCAAAGTTGCAGTCTAGGATAGTGCTGAAATCCCATGTGGTTGGTGGTATCTCTGAATATTCACCATCTGTCTTAGATGTGATATTGATATGGTTAAATATACCGCCCTCAATTTGCACAATGCTCAATTTAGCCGCATTTGTTGGCATTGGGTCGATTGCATTTTTGTCAGCACAAAAATTATAGCCTAATAACCCAATCATACTATCACACCCCTATTCTTTATTGTAATATCATATAGATTATCTATGCATCTCAGCGTCATAAATATCTCATCTGTATCATCCGGCTTTGCAATAAGATTGCTGATAATCTGATATTTGAATGGATGAGATGCCGAACTTACATATAGCTCGAACCATGCGTTTGTATCGTTTTCCATATATACAGCATTGACGCTATCACCATTGTTGTTTAGCATGATTAACGTATCTGCGCCGGGGGTCAAATTTTCGCCCCATAATCCTAATGTATAGTTGCTAGTAAGCTCAAATCCGTCATCCCATCTGACATAATTGCCATCGCCCCTCATATCAATTTTTTTATTATCAATATATGTGGGGTTCTCAGGATTGGATGTGCCACTAATACCAATAACGTGCGATTCAATCTGAATATAGCCGCCCATACAATTATTAGTTAATTGTAGATTAGAATAGACGGTTGGCGCATCATACGCAACACTAAATGACCTCCGAACAGTAGTGACCTGTGTCCCCTCGGATGTTACACCTACACATTCAATATTGTATAGTGCCCCATCTTCCAGTCCAGAGAATATATAATCTATATTAAGCGGCACAGCAGTTGAATTAGTATATTTAACGCCGCTTGTACCTACTAATGTGCCAGTTGGTGTATATAGATTAAATGTGTATTGTGCTAATGGCTCATTTTGCTCCTGATTATATGTGACCTGAAAATCATAGCTAGAGTTGACAATAACGCCTGTATTTGGTATATTAGTGAATACCATGCTTGGCGTAGTATAGCACCAGAACTGAATTGGCGCTGATTCCTCAGATTCTTGGCCAGCTGCATTTTTCGTCTTAATTGTTGCTTGATAATATGTGCCATTTGTTAGCTTATTTGCTGGTAGCGTATTTTCTAGCTTATATGTCTCAACCGTATTTGTGGCTACAACAGCTAATGTAGCATTGTTCTTAATCGTCAATGTAGAGCCAGTGACTGTATCGCCGCCAATGACGTTAAATCTAAATGTCTGCGCCTGTGACGCATCAAATGCTGCTATTATATATAAACTTGGTCTTGTTAATGCCATAAGTTGTGTTCACCTCCCTTGTGATTAGATGTTGTCGTAACCGTATAACCATATTCTTGCTCGTTCTTCATATGTACTTTTAATTGGAAATGTTATAATATCTCCACCTACATATTTCAAGCCTTCAATAATCATAGTGTAAGTTCCATTGTTATTATTTCTTATTTGTAATGAGCATGTGCCGCACTTTACAATCGGCGCAGATTGAAATGAGGTGTACAAGTATCCATAACCACCAAACCCAACAGTCCCGCTTGACGGGCGATCAACCTCAACTGTTGCTTTGAACAACAGCAACAAATTCGCCGTACTACTATTTGTCATCTCAACTGTTTCAAAACGCATACTTGAAATATACTCTGGAAGGGTATTAAAAGTTACTGAAATTTGAGACGAACTAGTGCTTGTTATGTCGACATTGGCAAAAGAATCTTTATACTCTCTACTAACTCCGCACCCATTAGTCAATACCTCAATGCTCATTTAGCCACCACCTTTAACATAACAGGAATATTAGATGTGGGTACAGTACCAAGAGCCGTAACAATATTGTTAGTTGCATTACCCACAATTTTAGCTTTAGAGAATGTATCATATTGCGTAGATGTAGCAGTGGATGCCACACTTACTGTTACATTATATTTGCTACTAGGATAGGACGATTCAAATGAATATTGCTTATTGCTCCATCCTGAGCTTGTCATCGTCGTGTTGATATATTGGTCATCTGGCTTGGTATATCCAATCACAGCAAATGCCACGTTATAATTTCCAGATGGGACAAACACAGGATGTGTAGAGCCGATTGCTGGGGTTGAGCCATAATAGCCCACTTCTAATTCGCGCCCATTCATATCTATTGTGCATCGTTTACCATTAACTGCTGTTACACGGCATTGGTAAATCTGCGTATTTTGCTCCATTGCTTTTTTGACAACAATGCCTATGCTATCAACAATATCTTGTTCTACGCTCATATCCACATCATCCTCCTTTCTATTTTATATTGGGTAAATAGGGTTAAGAGCGGCATAACCGCTCTCCCCTATTATACCCATTAAATTTATCTTGCAAATGCGTATTGATACGCTAGATTCTTTAGATTTTCAACAAATAGCCGTGCGTCACTACCAGACCTGATGTTCGGGAAGGACAGATTAGCATTGTTAAATACCAAATTACCAAGATTATGCATTACACCACCTAGCACCTTATCTGGGTCTAGTTTGCCCCAAGACCATAGATTTTGAGTAATTGCCGCTGGCAAGATGCCATCACCAGATTTGGTTACTCTTAATTCTGGGCCTTGTTCGCCAACTAGAGATATACCATTATGGGCGCTAGTTGTGCCACGCGCGTATTGGAATTGATAGCCTTGACTAGATAGCCAATTTTTAGCAGAGCCAACATCCGCAAATTTTGTGGCTGTGATTTTATTGCTTTGCCATGCTCCGGGATAACCACCTATAATTTGGAAGATACCGCCACCTGTAACAATGTAATCTCCAATTTTTGCGTCGCTTGGCGCTTGACCATTTACAGATTTTAGAACTCGCGGCAAATCAGTATACTGCTTACCACTAGTATCACTAATATTCTGCTGAATATTTTTAAGTTGCTCCTGATATTGGTTATATCTGGTTTGCGCCTGCTCCATCAAAGCATTGATACGGTCATATTGCTCTTGCATGCGAACCGCCACTTCTTCTTGACGAGCCGATGCGATTTCTTGCAAACGTGCCTGTTCCTCTTGAAGTGCCGTAAGCTGACTCTGGACTTGCTTTTGCTCAGTTACAATATTGGCATAATCTTTAGCGAATCGATTGACATTATTGAGCCGTTGCGTCCATGTCTGATTCTCTAGGTTAAGCCCATATTTCTGAGAGGCTAGTAGCGCATTTTGCTGATAATTATAATCACTGACAAGATTTGCCCAGCCGTCCTTATATTTCTTCCACCGTTCAATCTCAGCGTCAAGAGCGGCTTGCTCATCTTTGGAATACTGCAATTCATTCTTGCGGTTTTCCTCAATTAGCTCTTTCTCTTTCTCAATCTGTTGTTCACGGTCAAATTTATCAAGGTCTGCCTGTGCTTTGCTTACGGCTTCAATATCCTGCTCATAAGTAAAGCGCCCATTCTTAAAGACAAGCGTCTTTTTAGCTCTAGCATCAGCCAGCGCCTTGAGCAACTTTTCTCTCTCGATTTCCTTATCAAGCTCTTTATTGGTTGTTTCAAGAGCCTCTATCTGCTTATCATATTTTTCATTGATAGCATCAATAGTTTCTTGAATAGCGTCCTTTTCTTTCTCTAGGTTCTCTATCTGCTTATCAGCATATTCTTGGTTATAATCAATCAGCCTATCTAGGTCATCTGCTCTAACATCAAGCGCGTCTTTCTGGGATTCTAGCGCATCTTTTTGTGATTGAATGACCTTTAGTTGCGCCTCTAGCTCTTTCTTAATCGCCTCAGTTTGCTCTTTTTGAGCTTTACTAATAGCAGTTAGCTGATTCTGATAATCATCAACCTCTGCTTTAGCTGAATCAACCTTAGCTTGAATCGCTTTCTCTTGTTGCTCAAGCTCCCATAGCTCTTTCTGCTTCTGATTCTCCCATGCTTGTTTGGCGGCTGCGGCTGCTTCTTCAGCGGCTTTTTCTGCTGCTGATTTGGTTTTAGATGAGCCACCACCACCACCACCACCTGTAGATACACCACCACCAATGCTTTGAATCTGCCCCATTTTTTTGGACAATTCTTCCATCTGGCGTTCATAGTTACTTGATGCCGTTTGAGAAATGTAATTTGTTAGCCATCTATTATATTCTTCTGGGTTTGCATCTGCACTCTTTTTGAACTTATAAGCAAACGTTCTTTTTAAGTCACGCTCGTCTTGATATGTACCAGTACCAATGTTAGCCATAGCAAGCATTTGTGCTAGAGCTTGACCAGAAATAATTGCCTGAGAACCAATTTGAGAGATTTGGCTAATTAGATTTTGGTAGTTCGCTGTTGCCGCTTGCTGTTGTGCTTCAAGTTCTGCAACCGCTAAATCCCTAAGAGCTGAATTTGTAGTTAAAGCCGTCTTAGCTGTTTCTGTGAGATTGCCGTTGACATCAAATAATGAGTCGGTGAGCACTTTGCCCATCGTTTCTCCTGTATCTTCGGCAGTGTTGCCTAAATCATCAACTGCTTCTTTGAGTTGCCATGTACCATCTTTTAATTGTATACATTTATCTTTAGCAGCATATAAGCCATTAGATAACAAAACAAGATTTTGAGTTGCCATCTTATTAGCACTATCAAGCTCACCTGTTGTAATAAGTAATTGTGCCGCCTCAGCAGCACTAATACCCATAGAATTGGCAACCTGTGCTATTCTATCAACAACATTATTTGATGACTCGGCATATCCGTTAGCAGCAACTTGAAGATCAATGTATGTTTGTAGTTGCTCCTTTTGAGCATTTGTAAGAACGTTCTGATTATTCATCCAACCAGAAACAAGACTTTGATAATCAGTCAAATATCTATTTGCTTGTTCCTGTTCAGATTTTGTTAGTTTGTCAAATCCGTCCGATGCTTTATCGGCCAAATCGCTCATAGTTGTAAAAGATTCTTCTACAGTCTCAGTATTTGTTTCAATAACAATACCAAGTCTATTCAATTTTTCAGTAAGTTTCTCAGTCATCTCATCAGGAGACAACCCCTCTAAATCTTCCCAACCATCTATATAATCTTTAAGAGCAAGGGCAATAGACATTACGGCTTCTTGCTGAGTCGCATACTCTGCATTAAGCGCTGCTACTTGTTGTTTTGTAAGATCATATTGACCACTTGCTACCAATCCAACCGAATCGCCTTCGAAGTCGCCTATATACTTACCAGTATAGCCAGTCACATAATTTTCTGCGCCAGCAATCGCACCAGTTTGAGCTGCCTCTATTTGACGTAAGACTTCAAGATAAGCTTCAGCTACTTGTTTATTTGTTTCAAGTTCTGTACGCTCGTTAATCCAATCTTGTCCACGCTCTGATATATCTACATCATTAAGTTCTAATAGCTTTTGTCTATAACCTTCAATTTGGTCTTTAACGCCCTTAATTTCATCTTGTGTTGCAGACAAGTCATCATTCATCTGTTCAAATGATGAATGAGTGTCATCGTATGCTTGTTTCAAAGTTCTTACAACTTCTACTACCGCCGCTATAGCTGCCACAACACCAGCAATAATCAGCAAAGTCTTAGGAGATGTTAAAATGGAAACAATGGTATTCCCAGCTCCAGCAGCAGATAGTGCGGCTCTCATCTCTGAAATTTTACCAATCAATGTACCAGCAATACCAATTAAGCCAGTAATACCAGCAGTCAATCCTGTAACTCTAGTTATTGCTGCACCAACATCATTATTGGCAAAATCAAGCATAGCAGTACCAGCATCTAAGAACCCAGTGACTAACTCTTTAGATAACACACGATTTGAAAAATCCTCAAATTCTGCTTTGAGCTTATTTTCCTTGGCCTCAACGCTGTCCATATATTTTTCATTTTCCTGCATGGCAGAACCAGCAGAATTAAACGCTGTGGTAGTAGCATCAAGAGCCGTCTGGAAATTATTCATAACTGCCGCAAACACTTCAAATTGCGTTTGACCCGCATAGGTAATCGCAAGTGCTTGTTTCTCGGCATTAGTCATAGAATCCCAGTCATCTTTTAAGTCTGAGAATATTTCAAAAGTGGACTTAATATCTCCTGTTTTCTCATTTAACAGGTCTAAAGATTTTGTTACTCCACCAACAGAATACTCAATACTATCGGCTTCTTTGGCGGCTGACGCAAAATTGTTACCTATAGTTCTAAGACCACGAGCAACTTTACCAGCCTGACCAGTCATAATTTCCGTACCAGCAGTTACAAGTCCAATGGTTGACTGGAAATCATTACCAAGAACACTCATAGCAGAAGATGTTTTAGTTAATGCAGATGAAATATCCGTTGATGAAACGGCAAAATTGTTACTTACAGCGTTAACTGCATTGATGATATCAATAGAATTTTCAGCTTCAATGCCGAACGCTTTCATCTGAGAAATTATAAATGACGCAGAATCACTTGCTGAAACTGCACCATCTGCTACATTTTGATAGAGTGCAGCAACTTTAGCGAGCGTTGCGGAATCTTGATCGTTAAAGCTATTCTTTCTAAATTCCGATGCGCTTGCAACCATTTCTGACGGTTAATACAAATTATTTAATATATCCCCATTCGTTGTCATATTTATCTTGTTCTTGCACTTGTTCTATATCTTTTTCACGTTGCTTTCTGTTGATTTCTTTATAATCATCTGGATTTTTACGCTTTGTTGTATATCCACTCATACATACAAAATAAGTAAATATAACAAAAAAGATAATAAATACCACAACGGCAATCATAATTACATCTTCCATGATTATCTCCTCCAACATTCGTATGTAATCCAAACAATATATAAAAACCAGAAGATAATAAATAATGCAACTCCAATACTCATTATAATCTCCCCCACGTCTCATCATCGCATCTGCCATAGTAGTTTATGCGGTATTCTTCTTCTTTGGGCGTTTCATAATGAATATTAGTCTGTGATATATCGTATTTATCTCCTTTGATTTTTTGCTTAATTTCCTTAATCAAAGTAACGATTCCAGCAATGGCAATAGCTGGCCAAACAAATAGCGCAAAAGTTACAACCAACATAATAGATACATCCTTTCTTTATTTTGTATCTATACAATAGCACATATTAAATAATTTGTCAAGGGGTTTTCAATCCCTTCCTGAATATTTCTTCGCCCTATATAATTGGAGGGTCGCCCTGTATATTCGATTGACACACCGCTCATCACGGCTTCGCGCCCAATCTACCCTTTTGTCCCAAATATTATACATTATTTGTGACAGATTCTTTAGGTTTTTCAACCATGGAATCATCCTTATCGTCTTTCTGCTTTCGCACTAATTCATTGTTAATAATGAATCATTTTCACACTCAGGCATATCTCATCCTCATGTTGTAGTGATAAGGCTCTTGAGGCTTTCAAGGGTTTAGGGGCTGTCCTTTATGCTGCTTTGCCATCGCAACATACCGGCTCAGACCGATTTGGTTTACCGGTTCGTCCAACTTCTTGTCCTAATTGAGACAATTTATCAACATAATCATCTAGCGCAGAGCCAGACAACTCTGTGACTTTACTATATTCTGTTATTGCTGAGTCTAGCGTTCTTACCTGTTCATACATAGATGACATAACGGTAACAACACTGTTTAGTGTTTCCCTAAATTGCTGATATGTTAAATTTAGATTCTCTGTGGAATCTCTTAAATTGTTAACATCTTTTGCACCTTGTGACGCTCCATGTACCTTAAAATCTACGCCCTGATTTGAAATCTCTTTAAGTTGCTCTTTTATCTTTTTAAGGTCTAACTCAGCCTGTACCACAACACTGTAGTTAACTGCCATTATTTATCACACTCCTTCTTAGAAATGTGTATTTTTTTCGCTAACTCAGCATCTTCTTGTCGTAACCCCTTGTCGTACCAATATTTCGGCATACCATTATATCCGTTTAGCCATCCTCTTACGGTATAGTCATTCAAGCCATTTTCTTCTGCAAACGTTTTTACATTCTTGTATCTTATGTTATCACACACAACTGGAACGCTTCGAGAATCGTAATTTACCCCAACTCTAGCGTTAAGCACCATTGTCCGAAAATCTGGGTCACTCCATTTTTTCTTCATTTCTTCGTCAGTGAATTTATCTGCTTCTGAAATGAGCTGACCTCTATCCACATTCTGACCAAAAGGTGGATTTGTTAAGATAACGTCAAATCTCTCTTCAAAA
>OGLV01000524.1_pt1 | contig 12875 bp, 10 predicted proteins | sample 1572851 | NCBI WGS metagenome assembly OGLV01 (sample SAMEA2582005, study PRJEB24529) | metagenome | biome: Human gut stool | place: China | collected 2011
GGCTCGGCAGGGCCTACCACCAGCGGGCGCATGGACGCCATGAGCCCTCGGCTGCTGGATCTTGGCAACAAGATCATGATCGGCAAGGGCAAGCGGGATGCCGCCGTCAAGGCAGCTGTGGTGCGCAACGGCGCGGTATATCTGGCCGCGCTGGGCGGTGCCGGTGCGCTGATGGCAAAAAGCGTGCAGACGCTGGAAGTGATCGCATGGCCGGACTTGGGCTGTGAGGCGGTGCGCCGCCTGACCGTGCAGGATATGCCCCTGACCGTTGTGCTGGACGCCCACGGCGGCGATCTGTACGAGGCAGGCCCTGCGGCCTATCTGGCCACACGGTAAGGCCAAAACGCCGAGAATTGCACCCTTTGCACAAAACAGGGGTGGTGCAAAACCGGCAAAACAGCAGTTCTGTGCAGAAAAATATGGTTAGTTTAACAAAACTTGCTGCGAATTACTTGCATCAACCGCAAAAATGTGATATCCTTTAACATACGACAGAGGGTACACATCCCCTGTCGGAAAAATCCCCCAGAGGGAATAAGGCAGGAGGCCGGACAAACCATGCAGATCCACCAATCCGCAGAAGATTATCTTGAAACGATCCTGATGCTGAGCCAGCGTATGGGCAAAGTGCGCTCCATTGACGTTGTCAATGAGCTGGGCTTTACCAAAGCCAGCGTGAGCATCGCCATGAAAAAGCTGCGGGAGAACGGCTATATCGCGGTGGACGGCGAAGGCAACCTGACCCTGCTGGAGCCCGGGCTGGAAATTGCTCAGCGCATTTACAGCCGCCACCAGCTGCTGACCCACTTCTTTGTGCAGCTGGGCGTGGACGAGCAGACCGCCGCCGAGGACGCCTGCAAGGCAGAGCACATCCTCAGCGAGCAGACGCTGGAAAAGATCCGCGAAAGCGCCCTGCGCAACGATGCCGCCCATCCGCAGGCAAAGTGATTTGAGTTCAAAAGACACCGGAACGCCGAAAGACGTTCCGGTGTCTTTTTTTGTATGAAATTTTCGGTTTGTGTTGCATATCTGTTACGGATTTGGTACAATAAATCTGTGCGGAAAAGGAACGTTGGAAGAGCGAAAAAGGGCCGGGACGGCGCAAAGCCGCCCTAGGGTAAAGGAGAGCGTTGCGGCATGGATGCGATTGCCCATACTCAGGTCAGTGGGTTCTGTCTGGTCACGCTGGCGGTCTTGCTGCGGGCGCAGCAGAAAATGCGGGATAAAAGCCTGCCCGGGCGGCTGTTCACGGCGCTGCTGTGGTCTGCCGGGGCGCTGACGATCGTAGATCATGGCAGTGCGCTGGCGCAGCTGGGCGCGTGGCAGGAGTTGGGCATCCCCCTGACCTACCGGCTGAACGCCGGGGGCAGTATTCTGTTTTATCTGCTGGCGGCGTGTTGCTGCTTGCTGGTGTTTTTGTATGTAGAGGCAGAGCTGGGGCGTACATGGATGGAGGACGGTCGCAAGCTGGCGCTCAGCGCCGCACCGGTGGCGTTGCTTTTGCTGGCGCTGCTGACAGCGCGGGACGAAAACGGCTTCTGCTATCTGAACGCAGAAGGGCTGCGGGGCAGCACCCTGTTCTGGGGGGCGAAGCTGGTGGGGCTTGCCTATCTGGCAGCGGCCTTTCTCCGTTGCAGCTGGACGCTGAGCAACTGGAAGCAGGAAACACCCAAAGAGGAACTGAAAACCCTGCTGCTGCTCGCGCTTGCGCCGGCGGCAGGCTTTTTGCTGCAAGGCTGGCTGCCCGGGCGCGGGCTGCTGTGCTGCGGCATTACGCTGGGGCTGGGGTGCGTGTATGTGCTGGTGTTGCAGACCAAGTTCACGGTGGACACCCTGACCGGCGTCAGCAACCGCATCGTGGCGCTGCGGTATCTGGAAAGCGAACTGCCCTACTACCGCCGTCACCCCAACCGCTCGCTGCACTTCCTCATGATGGACATGGATCACTTCAAGCACATCAACGATGAATACGGCCACCTGGAGGGGGACGCTGCGCTGGTGCTGCTGGCGGGCATCCTGAAAAAGGTGTGCGCCAACTACAACGGCGTGCTGGCGCGCTACGGCGGCGATGAATTCTGCATCGCCTGCGGCTGCAACAGCGTGGAGGTGCGCACCCTGATCGCCTCCATCCAGCGGGAGCTGGACGCCGCCAACGCCGCCTCCGGCAAGCCCTACCAGATCGAGATCAGCATCGGCTGCGCCCGCCTTGAGCCGGACATTGCCACCGTGCACGACCTGATCGATAAGGCCGATCAGGAGATGTACCACCTCAAGACCCGCAAGCACGGCACAGCCCCCGCAGAAAAACAGGGCTGAACAGTTGTGAACTTACTATAACACGATAAATGCCGTTTGCCTTTACGGCCTTTCCCGTGAAAAATGCAATACCGGAGCGTCCGCAGACGCTCCGGTATTGCTCTATATAAAAATAATTTTTCCGCTGAAGATGGCCAAAGCAAAGCGGAGGCCATTCAAAATCGTCCCGCCCGCGCTTTCTAAACGTTTTTTACCCTTCTGCCCTTGCATCCCGGGGTGGAACGCGGTATTCTTATAGAATAGACCGGAACCGCGACAGCACAGGGGAGGGAGACTACATGGACGCACAGGAGATCCGCGCATTGCTGGGCAAAAGCATCTTTGAGCGGGCACAGAAGTACCGCAAGCGTATCCTGCAAAGCAGCTGCACCACCAACGAGGACGGGGTGCGGCACCTGACAGCGCTGGTGCAGGGCAGCGGGCCGGACTGCTATTATACGCAGGTCTGGCTGCGGGAAAACGGCAGCTTTGTCAGTGCCTCCTGCGACTGCCCCTATAACCAGAACGGCGACGGCACCTACTGCAAGCATATCGGCGCGCTGCTATTACAGGACGCGGAAAAGAACCCGCCTGCCCCGGAAAAAAAGCCGGAGAGCATCCCCGGGGTGCAGCGGGGCGTGGCAGGCTTGAGCACCGAGCCCCGCAAGGACAGTTACAGCGCCGGGCTGGATATGCTGTTTGGCCGCAAGTGGCGGGGCGAGGAGCCGGAGACCGACTATGAGGCCCAGCTGCTGCTGAAGCGCTACCAGCGGGAGGATGCGCAGCCCCAGCCCCAGAACGCCGCCCAGCGCACCGGCTTTGCTCTGCTGGAACCGGAGCTTACGCCGCACAATGGCCGTATCTGGCTGCGACTGCGGGTCTCTGACGGCATCGGCGGGCGGCAGTATCTGGTAAAAAGCATCCCGCAGTTTCTGGATGCGATCGAGCGGGGCGAAAGCGTCAGCTACGGGAAATCGCTGGCCTTTGTGCACCGGTGGGACGCCTTTGCCCCGGATGCACAGCAGCTGCTGCGGCTGCTGCGCCGTCAGGTGAGCGCCCGGCAGGCGTTTGAAGCCGAGGGCACCATGCGCTCCGGCTGGGAGAAAGGCCCGGCGGGCGGCCTGCCGTTGACCGGCGAGGGGCTGGATGCTCTTGTGGAGCTTTACGCTGCCGAGGGCGTTGTGGGCGGCTATACCCTTAAAGAGGGGCTGCCGGTCATCAGCCTGAAGGTGGAGCGCCGCAAGGGCGGCGTGCAGCTGAGCTGTACCCCGGTGCTCCGCGGGGTGCAGGGGCTGGACTATGCCTATCTGCTGGGCGAAAGCACCCTCTGGCGGATGCAGCGGGAGGAATGCCGCCGGGTTTTGCCGGTACTGGACACCTTTGGCGGGCGCAGTTTGTTCTTTACCAGCGCAGACGCCGCCGCTTTTTGCAGCTATGTGCTGCCGGAACTGGGCAACCGGGTCAACATCGTGGACCCCGACCGGCTGCTGCTGAACCAGATCCCGCTGGAACCGGTGGTGCAGTTTTATCTGGACGCCGATCGGGGGCTTACCGTCACGGCGTACCCGGTCTTTCTGTACGGAGAGGACAGGGTAGCCCCCGGCGAGCCGGTGCCCCCGGATCTTTTGCGGGATGCCCGCACCGAGAACCGGGCAAAGCGGCTGCTGGAAACCTATCTGGAACCCCAGCCCGGCAAGCCGGGGCATTACAGCATTTCCGGGGAGGAGGCGCTTTTCCAGCTGCTGGAAGAGGGCATTCCCGCCCTGCTGGCCATGGGCGAGGTGTACCAGACCGATGCTTTCCGCAACTTACAAGCCGCCCCGCCTAAAATTTCGGTAGGGGTATCGGTGCACGGCAGTGTGCTGGACTTGGAAGTGGACACCGGTGCCTTCCCGGTGGAGGAACTGCGGGAACTGTTGCAGTCCCTGCACCAGAAAAAACGCTACCACCGTCTGCGGGACGGCAGTCTGCTGCGGCTGGATGACAGTCTGGAAGGGCTGGACGAGCTTAACGACACGCTGGAGCTTTCCGGCGCAAAGCTGAAGGACGGCCACGCCGCTCTGCCGCTCTACCGCGCCCCCACGCTGGACTGGGCGCTTTCGGGGCAGAACGGTCTGCGGTTCGACCGGGACGATGCTTTCCGGCGCATCAGCCGCAGCTTCCACGCCGTGCGGGACAGCGAGTATACCCCGCCGCTCTCGCTGCAAAAGACCCTGCGCAAATACCAGCGGGACGGCTACCGCTGGCTGCGTACACTGGACGGCTACGGCATGGGCGGCATTCTGGCCGATGATATGGGTCTGGGCAAGACTGTGCAGGTGCTCAGCTACCTGCTGGCCATGAAGGAGGGCGGGCAGTGCCTGCCCAGCCTCATCGTCTGCCCGGCGTCGCTGGTGCTGAACTGGCAGGAGGAATGCCAGAAGTTCACCCCGCAGCTGCAAAGTGTTGCCATGGACGGCGATGCCGCCCACCGCGCCGCGCTGGTCGATGGGTGGGCACAGGCGGATCTCGTCATCACCAGCTACGATTTGCTGCGCCGGGACGAAAAACTGTATGCCGGACAAAGCTTTTACGCCTGCATTCTGGACGAAGCGCAGGCCATCAAAAACCACACCACCCAGAAATACAAGGCGGTGTGCCGGGTGAACAGCCGGGTGCGCTTTGCGCTGACCGGCACCCCGGTGGAGAACCGCTTGGGCGAATTGTGGAGCATCTTCTCCTTTTTGATGCCGGGGTATCTGCCCCCCTACAAGACCTTCTGCGCCCGGTTTGAAAAGCCCATCGTGCAGGACGAGGATGCCAACGCCGTGCGGCGGCTGAACCAGTTCACCGGCCCCTTCATCCTGCGGCGCATGAAGTCCGAGGTGCTGCGGGAGCTGCCGCCCAAAACGGAGAATGTGCGCCGCGTTGAGCTGGAGACCGAGCAGCGCAAGCTGTATCTGGCAGCGGTGGTGGACGCCCGGGAAAAGCTGCGGGCGGCAAAGCCGGAGGACAAGATGACCGTGTTTGCCGTGCTGATGCGGCTGCGGGAGATCTGCTGCGACCCGCGCCTTGTGGCGGACAACTGGACCGGTAGCAGCGCCAAGCTGGAAGCCTGTCTGGAGCTTGTCACCGAGGCGGTGGCGGGCGGGCACCGCATTCTGCTGTTCAGCCAGTTCACCTCCATGCTGGAGCTGCTGGCAAAGCGGCTGGACGAAGCCGGGGTGAGCCACTTCACCCTGCAAGGCTCTACCCCGAAGCCGGTGCGTGCCGAGCAGGTGCGCCGGTTCAATCAGGGCGAGGCAGACGTCTTTCTCATCTCGCTGCGGGCGGGCGGCACGGGCCTCAACCTGACCGCCGCCGATATCGTCATCCACTACGACCCGTGGTGGAACCTTGCCGCGCAGAATCAGGCCACCGACCGCGCCTACCGCATCGGTCAGCGCAACCCGGTGCAGGTGTACCGGCTGATCGCGCAGGACACCATTGAGGAAAAGATCGTGGAGCTGCAACAGGCCAAGCAGTCGCTGGCCGACACCGTTACCGGCGGGGCAGACGGCGCGATTTTGTCCATGAACCCCGAACAGCTGCTGCAGCTGCTGGGAGAAGAAGCATAAAGGAGTGTATCCATCATGAAGGTTTGGGATCTGCATTGCGATACCCTGTACGAACTGCGCCGCGCCGAAAAGGCGGGCGCACCCAAAAGCTTTTTGCACAACGACCTGCATATCGACCTTGAAAAATTGCAGCAGGGGGATTATCTGCTGCAATGCTTTGCGGCCTATGTGGATCTGGCCGACCCCGCACCCGGGGCCGACCCGCTGGTGAGCGTGTTGGAGGAGATCGACATCTTCAAGCGGCTCATGGCAGCGTACCCGGAAAAAATCGCCCCGGTGTACACCGCCGCCGACCTTGAGCGCAACCGCGCCGAGGGCAAACTCAGCGCCATGCTGACGGTGGAAGAGGGCGGCTGCTGCAAGGGCAGTCTGGGCGTGCTGCGGCGGCTGCAGGAGCTGGGCGTGCGCATGATGACCCTGACATGGAACTACCCCAACGAGCTGGCAGCCCCCAACGCAAACCCCGGTGGGCCGCTGGTGGCCAACACTGAGACCGGTCTGACCGAGCGGGGCTTTGCTTTTTTGGAGGAGATGGAAAAGCTGCACATCACCGCAGATGTGAGCCACCTTTCCGATAAGGGCTTCTGGGATATCGTAAACCACAGCACCCGCCCCTTTGCGGCAAGCCATTCCAACTGCCGTGCCCTGTCGCCCCACAACCGCAACCTGACCGATGAGATGATCCGCGCACTGGCAGAAAAGGGCGGCATTGCGGGTCTGAACTACTGCGCCTCCTTTGTGGACGCAGACTCGGCACACCCGAAACTCTGCCGCAGCACGGTGGAACGGCTGGCAAAGCACGCCGCACACTTCAAGCAGGTGGGCGGCATTGAGGTCATCAGCCTTGGCAGCGATTTTGACGGCATTGGCGGTCAGCACGAGCTGGAAACGGCGGCAGATATGCCGCTGCTGGCCGAGGCACTGCGCCGCGAGGGCTTTACCGAGGACGAGGTAGAGGCCATCTACTGGCGCAACGCATACCGCTTCTTTAAAAACAATCTGTAATAAAACGGCTTAAAATTGCAAAAAAAATGCCCGGAGATGCCCTGCTGTGTGCGGGTGTCCCGGGCTGTGTATTGCCCTGCGAGGGGAGGTTTTATATGGTCTGAGGCGCGCGTCCCCTGAAAAAGAACAAACGACTTGGAAAGATAAGAGGAATTATAACAATGGGTATCACGATCTCGCCGTGGATGATGGCATTTCTCATGCTGATGACCGGCTTTGCAGGCTTTGTGGACTCGGCAGCCGGCGGCGGCGGGCTGATCAGTCTGCCTGCCTATCTGTTCGCCGGGCTGCCGCCCCACTACACCTATGCCACCAACAAGTTCAGCGCCGCCTGCGGCACTACCTTTGCCACGGCAAGCTTTTTCAAAAGCGGTGCCATGAACGTGAAGGTGGGCGTTCTTGCAGCCATCGGCAGCTTTGCGGGCAGTGCGCTGGGCGCACACATCGTGCTGCTGCTCAGCGATGAGATGCTGCGCACCATGATGTTCATCATCCTGCCGGTGGCGGCGGTCATCATCCTATGGCAGCGCAACCTGCCGGATGAGAACCGGGACGACGGCACGCTGGACCTGAAAAAGATTTTACTGGCGCTGGCCATCGGTTTGGGCATTGGCCTGTACGACGGCATCATGGGCCCGGGCACCGGCACCTTTGCCATCATTGCCTTTACCACCCTGATGGGCTTTGACCTGCGCACTGCCAACGGCAACGGCAAGGTGCTCAATCTGGCCAGCAACTACGCCAGCCTGTTCACCTACCTGATGAACGGTCTGGTAGTGTTCCACATCGGCATCCCCTGCGCCATCAGCAACATTCTGGGCAACCTGCTGGGCTCCCATTTTGCCCTGAAAAAGGGTGCCCGCTTTATTCGCCCCATGATGCTGGTGGTGCTGGTGCTGCTGCTGGGCAAGCTGATCTCGGACGCGGTGCTGTAAGGGCAAGGCGGGACGATTTGGAATGGTCTCCGCTTTGCTCTGGCCATAATCAGCGGAAAGAATATTTTATTTGTGGTTCCGAAACGCCTGCGGGCGTTTCGGAACTACTTTTTCACGGGTAAAAACAAAGTCGGGCAGCCCGCGGGCTGTCCGACTTGTTTTTGCGAATAGGTTTTATTCCAGCGTCAGCCCTTTATCAAAGAACGCGATGCCGAATGCGCCGGGGCCGGTGTGGGTGCCGATGACGCAGCCGATCTGGCGCACCAGCGGTGCGTCCAGATGCAGGTTGTCCTGCAGGTAGGTCAGCAGCGGCTGCAGCTCCCGGTGGTTGACGGTGTAGCCCAGCAGCGGGGGGTAGCCCGGGTGGATGCCGCCCATCTCGTCGATCTTTTTGAACAGCGCCACATACACGCCGGGCAGACCGCGCGCCTTACCGGCCAGCGCCACCTTACCCTCTATGACGGCGAGGATGGGCTTGATGCCCAGCATACCGCCCGCCACAGCTGCGGCAGCGGACAGTCTGCCGCCCTTGCGCAGGTACTTCAGATCGTCCACGGCGGCTACCAGATGCAGGTGCTGCTTGGCCTTTTCCAGATCGGCAGCAATCTGGGTGATCGTCTTGCCGGCGTCCCGCAGCTGCACAGCCAGCCGCACCAGCAAGGACTGCCCCAGACAGACGTTCTCGGTGTTCACGAACACCACATTATCCACGTTGGCAAGGTCGGCAGCAAGTCTGGCGCACTGACCGGTGCCGGACAGCGCATCGGACAAAAAGATGCCCAGCACCTCGTCTCCGGCGGCAGCAGCGTCCAGATACAGCCGCTCGAACTGCTCCGGGCTGGGCTGGCTGGTGGTGGGCAGCTTGCGGCAGGCTGCCAGATGGGTATAGTATTCGCTGGGGGTCATGTCGATGCCGTCCCGCAGGACAGTGCCGTCCTCCAGCGTCACGTTCAGGGGAATCACAGTCACGCCCAGCTGCTGCGCCTCGGCGGGCAGGATATCGCACGCGGAATCGGTGAGGATACGGATCATAATAATACCTCCGGTCTACCGGTAAAATACAGTATATACAACGCTTTCATCAAAAAGGTTGGAAATCATTATACCACCATTTAGGGCGATGTGTCAATGATTTGCATAAATTTGCCGCGACAGAACGCCCAAACCTTGCGCACCCGGCGGCAGATATGGTACTATAACCGGGAACGAACCATAGCAGGAGGAGACCGACCATGCACAAGCTGAATCCCCGCACCGCCGCGCTGCTTTCGGCCTTTGGCTGGGCGGTGGGGTATCTGCTGGTGGGCAAGGCGCTGACGGTGCTGCTGCCCGTGCCGCCCAGCGGTGCGGCGCGGTTTTTCCGGGTCTGCCTGCTGGCTCCGCTGGCGGAGGAAGGGGTGTTCCGGGGCGCAGTGCAGCGCCGGGCGCAGCCGCTGGGCAGGGGACAGGCTATTCTTTTGCAGGCGGTGCTGTTCGCCTTGCAGCACGGCAGCGTCGCCGCCATGGTCTATGCGCTGGTGTGCGGGCTGGGTCTGGGGTGGCTGGCAGACCGCACCGGGCATCTCTGGCCGGGGATGCTGCTGCACAGTGCAAACAACCTGCTGGTGCTGGCGATGGGATGAGAGGATGGGATACATGACCGATTTTGAACTGATGGGTCTTGCGCTGGAGGAGGCCGCCAAAGCCGCTGCCTTAGGCGAGGTGCCGGTGGGCGCGGTGGTGGCGCGGCACGGCGAGGTGGTGGCTACGGCGCACAACACCCGGGAGACCGAAAAAAACGCCTTGCACCACGCGGAGCTGCTGGCCATTGATGCCGCCTGCAAGGCGCTGGGCGGCTGGCGGCTGTGGGAGTGCGAGCTGTTCGTTACCTTAGAGCCCTGCCCTATGTGCGCGGGCGGCATCATCAACAGCCGTCTGCGCCGGGTGGTGTACGGTGCTGCCGACACCAAAGCCGGGTGCTGCGGCTCGGTGACCGACCTGTTCGCACTGCCCTTCAACCACCACCGGGTGGTGGAAAAGGGGCTGCGGGAGGCCGAGGCGCAGCAGCTTTTGCAGGCGTTTTTTGTTTCCCTGCGGGAAAAGCGGGCGGGCAGACCCCGCTGGAAGCCCCCGGTGCCCGAAAACAGGGGAAAATAAGGAAAAATAGTGGGAACTGCGTAAAAAATTGCAGTTCCCACTTTCTTTTTGGGCTGGATTGTGGTATATTATTCAATGGAATCTTGTCGAAACCCATCGCAACTGCAGGCAGGCACGCCAAAGCACCGGACCTTTGCCGGACACATAAACGGAACGCTGCACTGTCTGGGGATGGGCACAGGGTTTTTTCCGGTTTGGGCACTGCGCCCGGCCGAGAATACCGAACAGGAGGGATACACTCTTGTACGAGGACGAGTTTGAACTGACCTTTCAGGTGCCGGAGGAAGAGCCTGCGCCGGAGCCCCTTGCCGTACCGGCTGCAAAGCCGGCTGCGCCGGTGGAACCGGTGGTGGATGAACCCACCCGCATCATGACGCTGGAAAAACCGGCAGCGCCTGCGGAGGACGAACCCACCCGGGTGATCACGCTGGAAAAGCCCGCAGAGCCGCCTGCGGTGGAGCTGCCCGAAGAGCCTGCGCCGCAGCCTGTAAAAGAGCGGCCTGCTCCTGCCGCACCCGCTGCGGCGCGCCGGGTGCTGATCTCCGGCGGCGACCGGGGCATCGGTGCTGCCGCTGCCCGCGCCTTTGCGGCAGCAGGGTATCAGGTGGCGGTGCTCTACCATCAGAACGCCGCCGCTGCCGCTGCGCTGGAACAGCAGCTGCCCGGTTGCATCGCCATCCAGTGCGATGTAGCCAGCCGCGCCAGCTGTGAGCTGGCGTTCCATGCGGTGGAGCAGGCCATGGGCAGGGTGGATGTGCTGGTGTGCAACGCCGGCATCGCGCAGCAGAAGCTGTTTACCGATATCACCCCGGAGGAGTGGCAGCGGATGCTGGACGTGAACCTGAGCGGCGCGTTCCACCTGTGCCAGCTGGCACTGCCCGGCATGATCCGCCGCAAGCAGGGCCGCATTCTGACCGTGAGCAGTATGTGGGGCCAGACCGGCGGCAGCTGCGAGGTGCACTATTCCGCCGCGAAGGCCGGGCTCATCGGCCTGACCAAGGCTCTGGCGAAGGAAGAGGGCCCCAGCGGCATCACGGTGAACTGCGTAGCGCCGGGGGTCATCGAGACCGACATGATGGCGGCTTTTACCGCCGAGGACAAGGCGGCGCTGGCCGAGGAGACCCCTGTGGGTCGGCTGGGCACCCCGGAAGAAGTTGCAAAGCTGCTGGTCTTTTTGGCCAGCGAGGATGCCGGATACATCACCGGACAGGTGTTCGGGGTGAACGGCGGCCTTGTGATCTGATGCACAGGGCAATATTACACGATTTTCCCCGGAGTGGGAAGGAGAGAAAAAATGGGCATGACTTTGAAGGAACTGTTGACTAAGGGCGAGGGCACCCTCTCTGCACAGGAGGCCAAGGCGCTGGCGGCACAATGCCGCATGGATGTAGACACCCTCTACACCCTGCTGGAGGAGCGCGGCATTAAGGTCCTGGAGGAAGAGAACGAGCCGAGTCTGGACGTGGACAGCATCATTGCTGAGGTGGAGAACGCCGAGAACAACAACGATGACATGGGCCTTGCCGATGAAAACGAAGAGGATGCCGAGGAGAACCCGGCAGACCTGAAGGCTGCCATGGACGAGCTGCTGGACGACCCGGTGAAGAACTACCTCAAGCAGATCGGTCAGATCCCGCTGCTGAGCGCCGAGCAGGAGGTGGAACTGAGCCGCCGCATCCATGCCGGTGCCGAGGCTGCACACATTTTGCAGGCAGACCGCCAGAAGTACGGCGCACCGGAGTACATCAAGAAGAACAGCGCCCGCTTCTCCTTTGAGGAGGACGAGAACAGCCGCAGCTACACCGAGGATCTGGACGAGGACGGCGAAAAGTCCGCCGAGGATGCCGAAGAAAAGGCAGACGAGGAAAAGGCCATGGAAGCCGTGGAGAACGGCCCCCTGAGCGAGGAGCGCCGTCAGGAGCTGCTCAAGACCCGCCGCGACGGCCTGAACGCCCGCCGCAGCCTGAGCGAGGCAAACCTGCGTCTGGTGGTGTCCATCGCCAAAAAGCATGTCGGCCATAATCTGGCCTTCCTTGACCTCATTCAGGAGGGCAACATCGGCCTCATCAAGGCCGCCGAGAAGTTCGACTGCGACCGCGGCTTCCGCTTCTCCACCTATGCTACCTGGTGGATCCGTCAGGCCATCACCCGCGCCATCGCGGATCAGGCCCGCACCATCCGTATCCCGGTGCACATGGTGGAGACCATCAACCGGATGCGTCAGGCCACCAACCAGCTGGTGTACCAGAACGGCCACGAGCCCACCCCGGAAGAGCTGGCAAAGGCCATGGACATGAGCGTGGAGCGTGTGCGCGAGATCCAGCGCATGGCACAGGAACCGGCAAGTCTGGAAAGCCCCGTGGGTGAGGAAGAGGATTCCTCTCTGGGCGATTTCGTGGCCGACGAGAACGCCGAGGCACCCGGCAAGGCCGCTGACCGCGCCATGGTGGCCCAGCAGATCAATCTGGCCCTGAAGAGCCTGACTCCTCGTGAGGAAAAGGTCATCCGCCTGCGCTTCGGCCTGGACGACGGCCGCCCCCGCACGCTGGAAGAGGTGGGCAAGGAGTTCAACGTTACCCGTGAACGTATCCGCCAGATCGAAGCAAAAGCCCTGCGCAAGCTGCGCCCCCCCAGCCGCAGCAAAAAGCGGCGCGCCTTCCTGGATTGATGCCGTGATTCTTATATAGAATAGAAATAGCAAATTAAAATCATCTGCACCCGTACTGCTGTTTGCCCGGCGGTGCGGGTGTATTTTTGTGTGCAGCAGGCATAAATGACAAAGCCACAGCATACGATTACCCTGATGATATAGGGGAGGGGATAACGATGTGTGGAATTGCCGGACAGATCAGCGCGGACCCAAATAAGATTGCAGCCAACTACCCAGCTTACTGCCGAATGCAGAAAA
>OGLV01000541.1_pt1 | contig 12479 bp, 10 predicted proteins | sample 1572851 | NCBI WGS metagenome assembly OGLV01 (sample SAMEA2582005, study PRJEB24529) | metagenome | biome: Human gut stool | place: China | collected 2011
GCGCAGGGGATCGTCAACTCCACCAAGCAGGTCGTCGAAGCCGCCAAGAACGGCCAAACCATGTTGCAGAGCTTTCAGGAAACCGTGAAGATCTACGAGCAGGGGAAGCGATACTACGACGCCCTGAAATCCGTCAGCAACCTCGTCCGCTCGGCCCGCAAGGTGCAGCAGTGTATTCTGCTCGTGGGCGAAATCTCGGACATCTACGTTGACGGTTATCGCCGCATGGTCGGCGACGAGAACTTCACGCCCGCGGAGCTCGCGGCCATCGCCGCAGGCTACGCCCGCATCATCGAGGAGTCGGCCGGGGAATTGAAGGAGCTGCAGGACATCGTGAACCCTACGGACATGTCCCTGACGGACAAGGACCGGATCGACGTGGTGCAGCGCGTCTACGGCGTGTTGCGGCGTCACCGCGACCTCGCACGTTACTACACGCGCAAGAACATCTCCATATCCCTGCTGCGGGCTGCCCGGAAGCGGGACATGGAGGGTGTGCTCTCATTGTACGGAACCGACGAACAGCGCTACTGGTAGTATGGTACGCATGCTTTCCCTCACGGAGAACCTGCACACGATTCTCCGGGTGTTATACGACGATATGATGGCGCTGTGCTACCCGATGTCGCAGGTCGCAATGGCCATCGCAGGAATCGGGGCGCTGCTCTACATCGCTTACCGCGTCTGGCAGTCGCTGGCTCAGGCCGAACCTATCGACCTCTTTCCCCTCATGCGGCTTTTCGCCATCGGAATCTGCATTCTGTTCTTTCCGACGCTCGTACTGGGCACCCTGAACGGCATTCTCTCGCCGCTGGTAAAGGCCACGCATTCGCTCATGGCCGGGCAGACGCTCGACATGGAACAATGGCAGGAGCGGCGTGAGCGGCTCGAACTCGAAGGCCGCGAGCAGATGCCCCCGGACAGCTACTACGCCGAGGACGAGGAGATGGAGCGCGAACTCAGCGAACTGGGCGTGGACGACCGGACGCAGCAGACCCTCGACCGCATGAACGAGGAGCGATCCTCATGGTCGGTAAAGGGACTTATCTTCAAAGGCTTGGCGTGGATACTCGAACTGCTCTTCGCGGCAGCGAGCGTCATACTCGACGTGCTGAGAACCTTCTATCTGGTCGTGCTGTCGCTGCTGGGGCCCATCGCCTTCGCCATCTCCGTGTTCGACGGATTCCAGTCCACGCTGACGCAATGGCTCACGAAGTATGTCTCGATCTACCTGTGGCTGCCGATCTCGGACCTTTTCTCGGCGATCATCGCACGTCTGCAAACCCTTTCGATGCGCCACGACGCCGACCTGATGGCCGAAGGCTACAACTGGTATGTGGACTGGTCGAACAGCCTGAACCTGATCTTCATGCTCGTGGCCGTGTGCGGATACCTCTGCATCCCCTCGATCGCCTCGTGGGTCGTGCAGGCGAACGGATTCGCCGCTTATAACAAAACCGTCTCGAAGATGACCTCGCTCGTAAGCGCCGGAGCCGGATGGACGGCCGGCAAAGCATGGGCCGGGGCCAAAGGCGCCGGCTCGGCGGCATTATCGGGCGGTAAGGCCGTGGGACGCGGCATCATGAACGGCGCCCGGCTTATTTTCAGAAAATAAAATAACCCGTTATTATGGAATTCAAGTGTTTAACGAACATCGAAACATCGTTTCGGCAGCTGCGCATGTACGCGCTCGTCTTCGCCGGAGTCTGCGCCGTCGTTACCGTGGCGGCGGTCTGGATGTCCTACTCTTTCGCCGAACGGCAGCGGCAGAAGATCTACGTGCTGGACAACGGACGCTCGCTGATGGTGGCGCTCTCGCAGGACCTCGCACAGAACCGTCCCGTAGAGGCCCGTGAACATGTGCGGCGCTTCCACGAGCTCTTCTTCACCCTCTCGCCCGACAAGGCAGCCATCGAGTCCAATGTCGGACGCGCCTTGCAGATGGCCGACAAAAGCGCCTTATCCTACTACAAGGTTCTGCAGGAGAAGGGCTTCTTCAACCGCCTGATCGCGGGCAATGTTTCGCAGATGGTCAAAGTGGACAGCATCCGCTGCAATTTCGACCATTATCCTTACGAGGTTACAACCTTTGCCCGGCAGCGTATTCTGCGCGAAAGCACCGTCACGGAGCGGTCGCTCGTCACGACATGCCGTCTGGTGAACGTCTCCCGCTCGGACAACAACCCGCAGGGCTTTATGGTCGAGGCGCTGAACATCGTCGAGAACAAAGACATTGCGACCTATGACCGCTAAACCGCATTCCCTGCGCTGCCGCATCCGCTGGGTGCGGCGGTCGCTGCGGCGCCGGCACGACACGCTCGCGCCCTGCATCCGGGAACGGATCGTACTCGCGGCGCTCGTCCTGCTTCTCTTCCTTTACCTCTGGCTCCTGTTCGCAGCGGACATGGGATCGGAGTTAGAGATCGGACATCCCGAATTATTACATCTTAAACCGTAAACCATTATGACAGAAAACAAGAATCCATGCAGCGACCCTTCGGCGGAGTTCGAACGGCAGCGCAAACGCAAGGTGCTGCTCTTCACGGCGATCCTCGGATGCATCTTCTTCGTCGTGCTGTGGTTCATATTCCGGCCTGCGCCCGTCAAGCCCCAAGAGGGGGCCGCGGGGATCAATACGTCGGTCCCGGACGGCAAGGCGCAGGCCACCGTCGGCGACAAACGCAAAGCCGCGGAACAGCTCCGCAGCGAGGAACAGCAGCAGAAACGCATGATGACACTCGGCGACAATTCGTTTTCGCTGCTGGACGACGGGCTCAAAACCCCCGAAGAGCTTGCTCCGGCGGACAACCCCGCACAGCGGGCCGCCGAGGCCAACCGGGACATGCAGCGGCAGGTGCAGGGCTTCTACGCCGCTCCGCAGCGCAATGCCGAGGTCGAAGCACTGAAAGAGCAGGTCGCGGCCCTGCAATCCCAGCTCGACGCCGAGCGGCAGCAGCCCGATCCGCTGGAACTGGCCGAGGAGCAGTACAAGCTCGCACGGAAGTATCTCGGCGGCGGAACGACCGCGGACGAAGAGGCCGGGCCGACGAAGCCGCGAAGGGATTCGCGCCTGTCCGTAATGCGGCCCGTTCGGGAAGGTGAGGTCGAAGCCTCGACGCTCGACCCGCGGGCGGATTTCGCCGTCGAGCGCAACCTCGGTTTTTTGACCGCGGCGGGACGTGCGGCGGAGAATCAGGTACCGACCGTTAGGGCCTGTGTTGCTCAGACGCAGGTCATACGTGCCGGAAGCACAGTGCAACTGCGGCTGCTGGAAGCCGTGCGTATCGACGATACGGTGATCCCCCGCAACACCCCGTTATACGGTCTTGCGACGATCTCCGGGATGCGGCTGCAAGTCACGGTGTCGTCCGTCGAATACGGCGGACGGATCTTCGCCGTCGAAGCCGTGGCTTACGACCTCGACGGCCAGCCGGGGCTGAACGTCCCGAACTCCCGCGAGCGGACGGCCCTCAAAGAGGCGCTGGCGTCCGTAGGACAGACTGCCGGGACGAGTGTAAACGTCACCCGTTCGGCCGGGCAGCAGGTGTTGTCCGAGCTGGCGCGCGGAGGATTGCAGGCTTCGTCGCAGTATGTCGCCGGGAAGCTCCGCGAGGTGAAGATTACCCTCAAAGCCAACCATCAGCTATTATTGATTTCAAAACAACAGTAAAATGAAAAGAGACCTTATTTATCTGTTCCTGATTGTCGCAGCAATCGCCGCGGCAAAAGTCACGGCACAGACGACACCGGAAACGCCGGCGGAAATTCGTCCCCAGCATATCGAAGCGGGATTCACCAAGACTGTACACATCCTCTTCCCGTCGCCTGTCACGTATATCGACATCGGCTCGATGGACATCATCGCCGGCAAGGCCGACGGAGCCGAGAACGTCGTGCGCGTGAAAGCCGCCGTGCGGAATTTCGCAGCAGAAACCAACCTGACGGTCATCACCGAAGACGGCGGATTTTTCACTTTCGATGTCTATTATGCCGAGAATCCGGCTGTCTCGACCCTCAATCTTACAGTGCAGGAACCGCAACCAGAAAGTATGAAGAAACCGGCTGCCGTGGGCTATCCGCAGCCGACGGCCCCAGCATCCGAAAGCCGGGTGCTGCTGCGCGAGGTAGGGCGCGAGAAACCTGCGACCATAAAACGCATGTTGAGCGACATATACCGGCAGAACCGTACAGATGTAAAGGGCATTCGCACGAAGAAGTACGGCATCGGGGTCGAAGTGCTGGGGATTTACGTGTTCAATGACGTGATATACATGCACACCTGCATCTCGAACGACACGAATATTTCCTTCGAGGTGGATGCACGGCGGTTCATCGTAGCGGACCGAAAGCTCACGAAGCGCACGGCACAGCAGCAGACGCCGCTCGAAATCCTGCGCGTATGCAACGATCCGGCAGTCGTGAGGGGACATCAGCGTCAGCGGACGGTATTTGCGCTGCCCAAGCTTACGATCCCCGACGACAAGGTGCTTTTGCTGGAAATCGTCGAGAAGAACGGAGCCCGCCATCAGACGGTGGAGATAGCGGCCAAAGAGTTGTTAGACGCAAAACTGCTGTAAGGAGATGAAGCGGCTGCATCCGGCCCTGTTCTCGTCCGTTAAGATGGACTGGGCGACCCCGCAGGCGTTCTTCGACGCCCTCGACGCAGAATTCCATTTCACCCTCGATCCGTGTGCCTCGGTCGGGAACGCCAAGTGCGGAAAGTTCTACACCATAGCGGACAACGGGCTGGAGCAGGACTGGGCCGGAGAAACGGTTTTCTGCAACCCGCCTTACGGAAGGGCGATTTATGATTGGGTATTCAAATGCTGGCGCGAGTCCCGCAAGCCCGGAACGACGGTCATACTGCTCATTCCCGCCCGGACCGACACCCGTTATTTCCACGAGTTCATCTACCGCAGGGCCCGTGAAATCCGGTTTATACGCGGGCGTCTGCGCTTCGGCGACGGCACGGCTCCGGCGCCGTTTCCCAGCATGGTCGTCATATTCTAAGTAGCGCCCGTATGGAAACTTTATTGAAAGCGCTGCTCCTGACGACGGGAATTTTGTCGCTGCCGGCAGCCGTCGGATTGGCATGGCGGATACTGTTTCCGGAATATCCCAAATGAAAATCCCGTCCGAACGGGTAAAAACGCATTGACTGTTCGTATCTTTGTTGCTGACTTAATCTGCGGAGAGAAATGATTGAAAATACCCATGCGGCAGAATCCTTCGATGCGTTGTTTGCCCGACTGGCGACATCCGAGTTCCGCCGAAGATTTCGTCTGAAAGCGGAAGATATCGCCTATATCGAGCGAAAAGGCATGAAGACTATCCGGCGTTATGCCGCAGATTTCGTGCGCACACGCCTCGCTCCGGCCGTTATTCCCAATGACGGGCGGCAGACCCCGATGCGCGGGCATCCGGTCTTTATCGTCCAGCACGCCACGGCCTGCTGCTGCCGGGGATGTCTGGCCAAGTGGCATGGCATCCCGCCCGGGCGGGAACTGGCGACTGAAGAACAACGATATATCGTTGCGGTATTGACGGCATGGATCGAACGTAACGGAGCCAGGCATCAGACGGTGGGAATTTCCGACGGGGAATCCGTTGGATACAAAACTGCTGTAAGGAGATAAAGCGGCGAGGCCGGTAGTATTTTCGTCCGTTAAGATGGACAGGGCGGTGCTCCCGCAGGCATTTTTCGATGCTGCATGCCACGGCCGGAATTGTCCGGTGCGGAGGTTTTTATGCAGCAGTGGGAATGTTTCGAATCCGTGCGGCGATCTTACAGGAGCACTTTGCAAGAGGATATTCAGACGTGGTTCCGCACGCTGCGGCTCTGAAAGGCTGTTCGTTTCCGAACAATCAGACACCCCGGTACGGTTTTCAGACCGTACCGGGGTGTCTTTCATGCAGCTTGAGGAAACTCAATATTCATCTTCGTTGAAGAAATTTATCCGTATTGATTATCAATATATTATATCATAACCAATGAAATTTGCGCAAACAAACCGCACCGTCTGAGACGGTCTGAGGCGATGGGAGGAAAGACGGAACACACAAATTGTGTAGATAAATTAATAGCAAGGTCTGATAAAATAGTAATAATGTTAATTACCATTAAGTAATTATCGATGCATAACACTTCAAAATGCTATCATCACATTGACGCTAATATTTCATTTCGCTTTTGTACAAAAGGTTCGTAGAAATTTTTTCCTAGTAGTCTAAACACAATATCATAATCGTTATGTGCGGCCACAGCGTGTTTTTTGGTATTTACTTCAAAGTCATATATTTTCTGTAATGCCTCGTCCAATGACGCATAATAAAAATTATTATAGTTTTGCATTCTCTTATTGGGTTTGAATGGGGGGAGAATATTTCCATTTAGTTTACCTTCCATAAGCACGCACTTGCAATTGCACTTTGTCAAATGGGCTGCTCCATTTTTATCCTTATACACCCAAATATTATCATCCAATTGAATTTGATACTTCGCGAAATACGACTTGTCTGCCGTTTCGTAACGTATTTCAACTATATTATTTCGTCCTATCAGAATACGGCATCTCTTATTAAGATTTTCTATCTGACTATATAAGCCTTTAATCGCCTCTTCAACAGCAACGAGTTCATTACGATACACTTGAGCCTCTTCTTCATAATGAGACAATGGGTGTATTAATGGATGCAGGTACGACTTTATAGTCATAATTTTGACCATATCTTCACCTGTTTTAACAAACAAATCAATCAATGCCCCAATGTGTTTCGTTAGCTTATAACCAGGAATTAGTGAATAGTCATCACTCATAAATAATTCTTTTGGTAAATACTTCTCGCTAATCAATTCCTCTAACGCTTTTCTGAAATAATTGGCGGCAGCAGGTAAATCAACGGGGCGTTGACCATGCAGATATTCTTTAGCTCTATTGTATGCAGATGTTCCCACTGTCATAATAGGGACAAAAAATGATAGGCCATTATCAGTTTTTGGTAGAGAATATAGGTTAATAAATTTCCATCTGTTCCCATGGTGATTAGTAAGGAAATTCCTAGCTAGGCAATACCATGACCGATCATACGTTGCCATAATAATCTGGAAATCCTTAAACTCATGTTCCAATATATCCAATATGGCCCATCTATTCGATGAGTCAATACCTATAAAAATATCATCCAAGAACATCAAATGCAATTCCTTGCCAGGATTTGCCTTCAGAGCTGCTAGATAAAGACAAATAGCGATTGCAGATAGTCTTGCTTCGTTCAGCCCTTCCGTAAAACCTTTGATTGAAGAACTTCCAATTGAAATTTTTAATCTTAGGTCTTGTTCTATTTTCCATGCACCTTTCCCTTTAGTCCCGTAATCAAAAGACATAGATTTTAAGTCATAATCTATATGTAGCGCAAAATTGTTAAAATAATGTACCAAATAATTGTTTACCTCTTTAAACAAACTATCCAAGACAGACCTTAAGACCTTTTCAAATTTAACAAGTTTTTGGAGTCCTCGTTGATGTCTTACTTCATTGCGATTATATACATTGAATATATCTTGCTTGATTTGTTTCCATTCCAACGCTAAAGAACTATTTAATCCTTGGGCTGAGGCAACATGATCTTTTAATAGATGTTCAATAAAGAAATTAAACAGATTAGGGTTGTCATCTTCATACAAGTATACTTTCAGTAGGTCTTTGTAATTTAGAAAACCTTTTGTCAATGCTAATGACTTCAGAAATGCAGTACCTGCCACACTTGTATTGTCAACACCTTCTGCGTATCTATATTTCACAATATTATCAACTTCTCCCGTTATATCATTGTAATCACCTATGGTTAGAATTACTTCACCGGCAACTCCAGCAGGTTTATAACGGTTGGTAGTATAACTTACATGTGAATAGAAACTCTGAATAAAATCATTCAACGACTTATATAATGACGTCTTTCCACTACCATTTTCACCATACAATAGTACATTCTCTCCTTTCTCCATTGAGAATGTCAATCGGTCATAGTAAGCTCGTGAATTTTCTATCTCAATTTTTGTAATCTTTTTCATTTTTCTTCAAGAGAACCTTTTACACCTTTAGCTGCTATCAACTCTTCCATCAAACCACCACGTTCATGTATAATATGATTATATGACTTTGAAATGAATTCTTCCTTGTTTTGGTCGGGTACATCTTCTAATGCCATAGCACTATTTATCAGCATAACATTCTGATAATTAAATAACTTCTGATTGATAACTTCCTCGACCATATAGTCTAGCACATTTACAAAAAAGCTACTCTGAATGTATTCAGGTGTTTTTGTATAATTCATCATTTTATCAAATACTTTCTGGATAGATAGAGGCACATATGGTATCATGATATCCTTTAGGCTCACCACAGAAACATTCCGACTACGAAAATCATATTCCCTATATACATAGCTACTTTGCAACATAGCAGCTATATAACTCTGACAAAATCCTAAACGGTTAATATGACAACCATAATATGCTTCAACATTTTCAGGACGTTCATACCTTATTTGAATCTGATCTTTGATCTTATTATCACGTTTTACATAAAAATCCACTTCCGCTGAATTCTTGAGACTATCTCCGTCAAAAGCAATAAAATCCATAATATCACCAAGACGAATTTTTACGACCTCTAAATCTTCGTTATTCTTATATTGCGTACGGAAATCATCCACCATCTTGATAAAATCTGTCCTCTTAATATCAGACGACATTGCCTTGAAAAGTTCTTTTGTTTTTACTATTATCTCCTTTTGTTTCTTGCAAAAATTTTCCCGGTCTAGTCCATTAAAAAAATACCACAGTGCATAAAAACTTTGTTGGGTACGTCTATTGTTCTCTATTCCCAACAACATGTCGAGATTTTTGCTTAGTGTTTTTTCAGAACTATCACCTTCATCCGACAACAGCAATTTCAAATTACGAACAAAAGTAAATTCCAAATCATTTACAGCAGCAACAAATGCATCTTTCTTTTTAGTATTTTCTAGAACTTTTGATATGTCTCCTTTTGAACGCAGGCGAATAGCAATACGTCCCCCTATCTTATAAATATCAAGCGGTCCATTTTCCGTTAGATCACATCCGTTCTGCTTAAGATAGTTAAAGTATGAAAGCACCGAATAATTGTTTTCATTCTCCATGCGCGTACTTGTTTTACGCATAAAAAACCAACTTGCGTTATTTCGATACGACGACTTAATTGTATTAATCAAGTCTCTATCCAAGTACGAGTTCCACATTTCAAATGTATCGTCCTTAATCGGATATGGCTTGTTATTCAGACGAATAAATAAGTCTAAAGGTTCGAAATCGGGATTATTCTTTTCGTTTATTTCTATCACCCATAGGTCAAAGCTGGTAATTTTATCTTGTAAATCTTCATCTAATTGAGCAAAACATTTACCATTCAGATCTGTTAAAATACTGTCTTTCAACAATAGGGCAAAGCCATCTTTATTCGATTTTACCATCTGCCCTTCTTCGTTTAGATATTTCCTGCCCAAAAAGGCCAAAATACTCAGAATTCGCTGTTGGCCGTCTATAACCTCGCTTATGCCATCCTTGCTTTTAAATATAAAAATGGGGGGCAGTTTTATGCCTAATAATAGACTTTCAATAATTTCGGATGATTTTTTCCTATTGATTACCTCCTCTCGCTGGTAAGGAGGACGTACAAGAAAACGACTGCGAGCCATAAGCCGGCAGATGTCATCGATAGTATATGTAGTAGGTTCAGGTTTATTGATACGAAGCTCCTGATAGTTAGTTGTTCCACCGTGTTTAACCTGATTTAGTTCATAGTTCTTATGTTTAAATTGTTCATTGGTTTCAATATATAGATTTTTATTGATGCCATAAACCTTTTCAATATAACAGGCCATTACGTTATATCTGTCAATAATCTGCTGTGAGAATGAACTTCTCACCATCGCAAAAGCACGTAAGTTATTTAAAATGTGCTTGGAAAACTCTGTTAATTCAGTTGAGTTCTTTTTAGGTAATTGTATGGCATTGTCTTCCAATATGGAAAATGCCCAAAATAGAACTTCAGACATAAGTCTATTATATGGCATTTCCTTATTGTCTACGGCCATTCGTATCTCATCAAGAATATCAAGTTTCTTCTTGAATGAAACGAACAAGTCTTCAAACTGATCAGATCTTATCTGCGAGGACAATAAATCATAGTACTTATCGGTAATCTTTTGCTTGGCCTTTGAATAGTATTTGATAGGTATCTTATGGATAACGAGTAACTGACGTATCTTCTGAAGTAACACCTCCACTTTTTTGTCTTCATACTTAAAGAGCCTGTCAAATTGTTCGTGCAATTTCAGATCCTTTAACTTCTCCTTAAAGAAGAGATTCAGATCATCATCAAAATAAATAGCTTTATCTATCTCAAGATTTTTTAATGGAGTAATACCTGAATTGTAACGTTTAAATATCTCTTGTTTAACGGAATCTTCATCCAATTGTGTCAACCCATCATACGAGGCAAAACTGAACTCAATCACACGCAACTTAGTATCAAGAAAATCGTTCTTGAGCTGCTCTGGCAATGAACCGAACGTCTTCTTGTCAATATTCAACACGTCTAGCTTCTTTAGACCAGCTTTACTTAAACGGAGTTCGCCATTTAAGAATTTTAAAATGGTTTCGTAGCGTTGTCTTCCATCTATGATTTCTGCACCTTTTTTATTGCGAAAGAAAATGAGTGGCGGAATCTCTGTACCGATCAGAATACTTTCCAAAAAGTATGTAGCCTTCTCTCCATCCCACACATAATTACGCTGGTAAGGTGGAGCATACTGCGTTTTTTTTACTTTATCTTCATTGAATAGACTATCTATCGTAACTACTTTAGAGTCTTTTGCCAGCCTGTTTACAAATATTTCCGTTAAGTTCATATTCTCTTTTTCTATAAATTAATACGTCTAGTAAATGCAAAAACAGTAGTTAAACCCCTGATTGTTACTCAATATAATATGCATTTACTTAATCTATTATTTTCGGTTCAGGATCCCAATAGGACAAAGATATTCATATGCTTCGTGCCACTTGGCTATTTCTAGAATGCTCAAACTTAACGAGATGCATTTGGGACGGATTGATCTCGTTCCTAATATGCTATCAATAGCGCTCCAAAGAAAATAACGTACCTTTCGTCCCATACTGAAAAAATGTTTAAAATTTAACAACAGGGGTCCTATACTCACGAACTCTTGTAAAGGTATGAAATTTGTCGAAACAAATCCTGGTTTCCTTAAAAAAATATTTTTGAGATCTAACCCTCGATTTTGAGAAAAAAACGTAATTTATCCAAACAAACCGCAACATCTGAAGCGGACTGGGCAATGGAAGGCAATAGTGGATAAACAAATACTTTTGTATTCAATTAGGCAATTATAGTATATATTAGAAGTCTCATATAATTCTAGGCTATATTTAATATAACTTTTGGGCTGAGTAGTACTCTATATTTCTGTAATTATCAGTATATAAAATAGCAATGGCAATATGACACAATAAAGTTCTCGCAAAAATTAAATATCACATAATATTAAATATTCAGAGTAGGTACCAAATATTGAGGATAATCATTTAAATGAGACTTCCAACAGCAAATAGTTTTTTGATTCTGTTGATGGGCTAATTGCGACAAAAATGATTTAACTGCTCTCTCTTGATTCCGAGTAACCCATGGGTCTAGAACTATTTCATCAATCAAATCATACCAATTGTCTATTTTTCTTCCAATTATATTATCTTGATGCCTAGAACAAAATTCGCTATCAACTTGCATAATAAGTCGAACTTCTTGTTCTTGTTGATATGGCATCCTTTTTTGCAAAAGAAACAAAACCTGTTGTAAACCGGTTTGGTCCATTAACTGAGTAGGATTTGTTATCGTAAACTTTTCAATAGCTTCACTATCAAGATATTCTACTTTACCGATAAAGTATGTCATTATATTGAATGTGTTTTCCACAAGATTGTTTGAAGAATAAAACATTGCCCCCAAAAGTTTCCGTGGTGTAGATCTCACTTTCACCCAAATCTCGCCATTGTCATCATCGTTTATATTGTCATAGCAGCTGTTGGTATGTTGTTTATTAACTTGCCATTGTAATGACGATTCTTCGATAATAGTCCAGCATTGGGCATAATATTGATCCGCAAGGTTTGATATTTCAATATCCATGTCACTTTTTATACTATGGACTCTATCACACTTAAAGATGAATTGCTCAAACTTATCTTGCCATAAACATGGACGTACCAATATCCATTCATGCATAGGTTCGGAATAAAACTGTTGTAAATATTCCCATTTCATATAACGATATATAGGAGTATCTATATCAATATTAATAGAACCCGTTGGTTGAATTAAAAAGTTAGTAAAATGACAAATGAAAGGTTGTGCATA
>OGLV01000543.1_pt1 | contig 12472 bp, 16 predicted proteins | sample 1572851 | NCBI WGS metagenome assembly OGLV01 (sample SAMEA2582005, study PRJEB24529) | metagenome | biome: Human gut stool | place: China | collected 2011
TTAGCAGTTTAAAGTGTGACCAAACTTGTAGTATTTTTAAAGTTTTTGTTGCATTTTCTATCAGTGTATGCTATAATATAAGAGTAGTAAGGAATGAGACATAAATAGAAAGAGAGGTTATAGATATGGTTAATTTGACATATGGGAAATCAATGTACGGTGGATGGTATGCACAAAGCGAATATGAACCTAGTATTACTTTTCATGCTGATACCTTAAAAGCATTAAAGAAAAAGGTTGCAGATTCAGATATGGATTGTAATTTGAAAATAAGGTTTGACAATTAAAATATAGTGTTCGACATCGAACAGAAAGAGAGGTTATAAAATGACAGTAGAAGATCTTTATAGAGTGCTTATTGATGATAATGAAGTTATCATAGGGGAGGATTCCCCTTATGGTTTGATTACTAGACATGTGGGAAAGCTTAGAGACTGCGATAGTGAATATATGAATTCTCAAGTACGTTCATTAAAAGGATGGTCACACGGAGTTATAATTGAGATTTAAAAATGTTTCACGTGAAACATTTTGAAAATAAACAATTTGCTGTCCTAACGGCACATCGGGGAGAATGGAGAAACAATATGAACGAAATCATGATTACAGAGAAAATCAACGCACTCACAAACACAGCACTTAAAGATTCGCTGGGAGTTATCCAAAACGAGGTATTGAGTGTCAACGCGTCACAGTGGGTAATTGCAAAACAGGTTCACGACATTCTGACAAAAGAAACGTTTAAGGACGATTTCAATAATGAAGAAGAGTTTGCAAACTTTATCGGCATTTCCCGTAGTAACTGCAACAAGATGAAAAAGGCGGTTGACTTCCAATACAGCAATGAAGTTTTTGCTGGTTGGTCATTAAACAAGATATACGAGATCATGTGTCTGCCTAAGGAAGAAGCACCACAGTTACTTGACGACTATATGATTGACAAAGACGATACTGTAAAAGAGATTCGTGAAGCGGTAAAAGCCTACAAGGAAGACACTGCTGATTCCAAGGTAGTAGCAGAGGTTACACCTACAGAAGAAGCAGAAAACACAGACAAGACACCGGAAGAAACAGCAGTAGAAGAAAGACAGGAAGTAGAAAAAGAGTCCGACACAAGAGAGACTATGTTACACAATGTCATTATGACTCTTTCACCGGAAGAAGTCGTAAAAGTTCTGTCTTACATGAAAAAACAGCATATCGGCGACACCGAAGCTGTAAACGAGGTAATTAAGTTATGGAAGTAGTACAGTATCTGAAAAAACACAACGTTCCGATCAAGTCCGTGGGTTTTAAATACCTCACGGATGCAGTAAAAGCGTCGGTTGAGGACGGAACACTGCCATATCATATGTATAAATTGTACCGACCAATCGCAAAAGAACACGCTACAACGACAAAAAATGTTGAGCGTTGCGTGCGGTATGCAATATCAAAGAGCGATATGGCTGGTTTATCTAACTGTCAATTTATCATCGAAGCAAGTATTCAGTGTAGGAAGAAAGTTAGAAAACCTAAGAATCATGTATGTGTTTTATAGTGTTCGACATCGAACATTTATAAATAAAAAATTATTATTGCTGACCTAACGGCATATCGGGGAGAAAGAGGTAAAATATGACTTTTGCAAAGAAGTATAACAAAGGGAAAGAAAGAATTTTTGACATTGGTATTACAGACTTCCGCTTTATGAGCATGGAAGATGTGTTTAAGAATTTTGGAGAAAACGTGATCAAGGTTGACGGTCTTTACATCAACACAAAAAGCGATTATGGCGATCATCCGGTAGCAATCAACGTTGACGATGGACTGCTGATCGACTTGCCGCAACACATGACGGAAGTAGTGGAAGAAATTCTGAAAGACAGTGAATCTATTTCACTTATCAAAAAGGGATATGTCGGCTTGAGAGCACAGAAGTACGTCAGCAAGAAATACAAGAAAACTTGCTATAGCGCCGAGTGGGTTGACTTATAATGTCAGATGAAAAAAACATAATTTCTGAAAATCCCCGTCGGCTTTTTGCTAACATGAATAAGCGGTTGAAACGTATGACCGCTTATCTAGGGGAAGAACACGACTCAATTCAGTTGGTAAAGCACCAGCTTGATATGATATATGGTTACGAGTCTATCGGTGTTCCAACTTTTAAAACAACCGGATTGTCTGACGCGAAAAAGGAACAGTTGTTACAAGTTGCTGAAACGTATAAAAACTCAAGCTACAGCACAAAAACAGGAATTAAAAAAAGTTTACAGAATAGAGGTTTTAAAGCGTTCAGTCAGAACATGAGCCAATCACAGGTTATTTTTTGGGACACGGTTTTTTCTTCTCCGTCATGGGGAAGAATAAAAGAGTTGTTTTACGAGGATTCCGATAGAGCAGTGTCGACGGCGGAACGTGTGGAACAGTTCACCGAAAATCCTTATTCGCTTGAGGACATTTTTTCAGTTTGGTCTAGTATTGCCAAAGAAGATAAGCCGAATTTTAGAAAGAGTGTCGATACAGTTCTTCAGAAATGGACTAAACTTGACGAGGATAAAAGAAATAATACAAACTTTAAGGATTTTGTAGCAAACATTATGACAGGATTGTAAAGCATGGGTAATTACAATATTAGAGATTCACCATTATCAGAAATTGAGTTCAACACTCATTATTTTAAAAAGAAAAACAGAGCCGATATTGTCAATGACGATATAATGTGTTTTGATATTGAGACTTCCAGCGGATTTTTACACAAGGACAGCAATATCATTGAACCGTATACAGGAAAGAGTAAAAAATATTATGAGCAATGTAAAAAGTTTGCTATCTGTTATGTGTGGCAGTTCTCCATAAATGATAATGTTTTTTGGGGGCGTACGCTGGAAGATTTTAAAGATTTTCTGCAAGATCTTGAATACTATGAGCCCCACAAGAAAATAGTTTATATCCATAACCTTTCTTATGAGTTTCAATTTCTGATAAACGTCTTGCAATTTGATTATGTTTTTGCAAGACAGGCAAGAAAACCGTTGTTCGCAGAATGGGGCACCTATCAGTTCCGCTGTAGTTATTTCCTCACAAACATGAGTTTGGGGGTGTGGGCTGAACAAAGAAAACTTCCGGTAAAGAAGTTGATCGGAAACTTGGATTATACAGTTTTAAGGACACCGAAAACACCACTCACACAGAAAGAACTTGAGTATTGTTTTAATGACGTATTGGTTATGTATTACGGATTATCACAGTACAAAGAAAAATACGGTCATATGATCGACATACCGTTTACCCAAACAGGTGAGGTACGAAAAGAAGTAATTGAGCGTATGAACGTGAGCAGTGAATACAAATATAGGAAACGTTGTATAAAACTAATACCAAATACCATAGAAGATTATTCTTTAATGTGTGACTGCTTTATGGGTGGCTACACACATAGTAATTCAGTACACACTAACATGGTACTTGATAACGTGGCTAGTAAAGACATAGCATCTAGTTATCCAACGGTAATGTGCCTTGAAAAATATCCAATGACGTATTTTGAGGAAACTATACCATGTGACGATTATTTTTACAATGATAACTACAGTTATATAATAACGTTCGACGTCGAACATTTACGCTCAAAACGTTGGAACACCTGGTTGTCATTCTCCAAGTGCTTAAAGATAAAAGGTTATTCGCTGGACAATGGTAGAGTGTTAAAAGCTGACTACGTTCAGTTATCACTTACAAACGTTGATTATGAAATGTTTCTGCAATGTTACGACTTTGACGGCGAACCTAATATCATAGATTTTCGCGTGTCAAGTAACGACTATCTTTCACCTACTTTTGTAAAGTATATCTTAGAATTATACGGAAATAAAACCACATTAAAAGGTATAAAAGAAAAAGAGCCGTTATATATGAAATCTAAGCAGTATATAAACTCACTGTATGGCATGATGGTTACAAAAAATATCACTGATACAATTGAGTTTGAGGAAGATAGGTGGAGAAAAGAGTTACTTGATGAAAGTAATTTCTATACAAAGATTGCAAGCGAAAAGAAAAAGTTATCAAAGACGTTCGGTGCTTTTCAGTTTGGTGTATGGATCACAGCATACGCAAGACGTAACTTGTGGAGAGGTATTCTTGCGCTTGACTACAACGTTGTATATTGTGACACGGACAGTATAAAGCATTTGGAATGTGATTCGAGTTTCTTTGACGGTTATAACAAAGAGATAGAAGAACGTGAAAATATGAGAGCCGATATGTTAGGGATACCACATAAAACATTCAGTCCTAAAGATAAAAAGGGTATACCGCACCGTCTTGGGGTATTCGATGATGATGGTCAATATAAAAAGTTTAAAACTTTAGGTGCGAAGAAATATTGCTATTTAGATTATGACGATCAGTTACAAATGACTGTGTCTGGTGTCAGAAAAAGCGCAGTATCACAATTACATTCATTATCGGATTTTAAGGATGGTACTGTGTTCGACGTCGAACATGCTCAAAAACTTATTATGAGTTATGTGGACGACATGCCCCCGATTGTATGGAACAAAGGACAGGAAGATGAATTTTACAGTGAATACAAGCACGGTATATGCGCACAGCCTACAACATACAGTTTAGGACTGACTGATGATTATGAAACAATTTTAGCAATGGTGCAGAATAAAAGAGAGGTGACTTCCATTTTTGAAAACGAAACAGAAATACTATAACATTGATAATTTGTTATCGAAAAAAGCCATGTATAATATGCTTTTGGGAGAGCGTTCCAACGGTAAAAGTTATGCTACAAAGTATGTTGCTTTGTGGGAATCGTACTACGAAAAAGACATACGAACAAAACAGCCTAAAGAACGTTGTCAATTTGCATACTTACGTAGATGGCGCGACGAAATAAAATCCCGAGACGTGGAATTATACTTTTCCGATATGCCTATTATGGAAATAACAAACGGTATGTTTGAGAGTGTAAGAGTGTACAGAGGTGATATATATTTAATCCATGAAGAGGAAGAAAAAATACTCGATAGGAAAAAGATAGGGTCAGCGTTTTCACTGACTTCCGCAACACATTATAAGTCATTGGCTTTCCCTAAAATCGGAAATATCATTTTCGAAGAATTTATAACCGATAGTGGTTACATTGCTAATGAGGTTCGGAGTCTTATGGATATTATATCAACTATAGCAAGACGTGACTACGTTAGAGTGTTTTTGATAGGTAATACAATATCTCGATTATGTCCTTATTTTGAGGAATGGCAGTTGACGCATATTAAAAATCAGAAACAGGGAACTATTGAATTGTACCGTCAGTTTACAAACCAATACGACGAAAAGACAGGCGAACCTATTGTGGTTACAATCGCAGTTGAGTATTGCGAAAACACCGGAAATCAATCGAAAATGTTTTTCGGAAAAAAGTCAGAAATGATAACAACCGGAGTGTGGGAGACAGATTCTTTTCCACATCTACCGGAAAAGTTAGAACACTATGATGTCTTATATCAGATTTATTACAAGTATACAAGTTTTAAATTTATGATAAACCTTGTAAGACACAAAGAAACAAAAGAAACTTTACTTTACGTTTATCCTGCAACCAAAAACATATCTAAAAAGTGCAAAAGAATAGTGACAGATGATTTTACAACCTACCCACTAGCAACTTGCAACTTGACAGATCTGCTACGTTATGATACTGTAGTAATAGACATGATAAAAAACAAACGGATAGCGTTCAGTGATAACTTATGTGGAACAGAGTTCACGCAAATTAAAAAAGAGAAAGGAACGTATTAAATGAGAAGTATAGACGCTTTAATCCCACCAACCACAGAAGATAATAGCACTAAATTATCCGAGGATAATTCCGCTACAATCAAAGCAATCGAAGCCATGGCAACAACTATGAAAGAGGTTGTGGAGAGTTCGACATCGAACACCACAAAAACGTTGGAAACATTCAAAACAGCGTTCGACAAGCAGTTTACCACATCGCAAGGCGATGATGATAATAAAAAATTAACAGGCTCACCAGAGCCGGACAGCGGTTCAGACGAATCAGAAAGTGAGGACTAAACTATGAGTACAGTAAACCAGATTTATGCCTTAATTAACGAGGTAGCAAAACAGACATTCGGAGAGAGTGCAGTAACTGTTACTGACACTTCCACCCTTGTGGCGCTGGGTGATAAAGTCTTATCATCTGACGTCGACACTGATAAGTTCGCCAAGACATTGGTTGATCGTATCGGCAGAACGATTTTCTCTATCCGCAGATATACGGCTAGTGGCGATGACGGTCTTGTAAAAGAGCCATTTGAGTACGGCTGTATCGTACAGAAAATCTATGTAGATCTTCCAGAAGCAAAAGAAAACAAAGCGTGGGAGATTGGAGAATCATCATATACACCAACTTACGCGCCTGTTATTAAGCCATCAATCAAGCAGAAGTTATTCGAAAAAATGGTCACTTGGGAAATTGATGTAACAATTCCAGATTTTATGTTCCGCACGGCTTTCACTTCCGCACAGGGTGTTGCAACTCTGATTGACGCGATTTTTACCACCATGGATAATTACATGGAAATCGCGCTGGAGAATAATAAGAATCTCACAAGAGCAACATTTATTGCAAATAAGTTAAACAAAGGAAAACCTTGCGGAAAGCATAACTTATTAGCAGAGTATAACGCATTAACAGGTGCGACCCTTACGGTTGCAACTTGCATGAGAGACATCGGCTTCCTTAAATGGGCAAGCCAGCAGGTCAACTTGTGGGCGAGTCGAATGAAGAAAATGAGTGTGCTTTTTAACGATGAAAATTACAAGAGACATACACCTACTGCCGATCTTGTCGTAAACGTTTTACAGGACTTTGATAGTGCGTTGGTTTCTTATCTTGAGTCCGACACCTATCACAACGAGATGGTGAAACTTGCCAACACCTACAGCACTTTACCGTATTGGCAAGGAACAGGGGAAACTTACAGTTTCTCGGATACCTCAAAAATTCATGTTAAACTGAATGAAACTACTACAGTTGAGCAGTCGGGTGTGATTGCTGTCATGTATGACCGTGACGCAATGGGAGTTACAATCACAAAGCGTAACGGAACTACAGAGCGTAACAACCATGACGAGTATACAAACTATTACAACAAAGCAACATACGGCTACTTTAACGACATGAGCGAGAACGGAATTGTTTTCTATGTTGCAGACGCAGACGCAGAAGCGTGATTTTTCAATCGACGTCGGGCTATAAAGTTCGACGTCGAACTTTTAAAAGTGAGGTGCTTATATGTTTTTATCTTATTATGGAGATAGTTTAAAAGACATAAAAAAAGAAGAAAAAGAAGAAATGAAACTACCGTTATCAATTTCCTATTGGTCTGATATGCTTTTTGAAAAAGCAATCAGAATTTTTGAATGGAAAGGTGATCTACCATTTCCGCAAAAAGAAATTGAAATGCGTTTACTATTATATGGTTATTGTGGTTATGTAAACGACACAGCCGTAGGGGAAATGGTTTCAATCGGTGGAATGAGTGTGCCGACGCAGTATTGGGATGAATTTAAAAACTTTACCTATGCCGCGGCGACTGCTAATGGTGGTACTAGGATTATTGGTGAAGATTGTGTTATCATAAACAATACCGCTTTAAGGAATCCATTATATCCTATGATTAAACGTTATGCAAATTTATTAGCGCATACCGATGTATCATTAAAAATGTCTCTTGTAAACTTGCGTGTTAAAAATATTATTTCTACAGATTCACAGACAACCGCTGATAGTTATCGCGCCATGTTTGATAAATTTTATAACGGTGATATTGATGCGATATTGGATGATGGGCTGTTAAAAAAAGGAAATGGTGGCATAGACAATCTTGCTTTAAACTCTAGCGGGTCTCTCGGTGTAATGGATTGTATCGACGCAAGGAACGAGTTGTTGCGAATGTTTTTTAACGAGATTGGTGTACGTTACAACCGCGATAAAAAAGAAAGAATGATTGAGTCGGAAGTCGAAAATGACGAACAGATGTTACTGTTAAATATCAATGATATGCTTAAACAGCGGAAAAAAGCGTGTAACGAGATAAATAAGATTTTTAACAAAAATATTTCCGTTGAATTATCACCGGAATTCAAAATTATAGAAAAGAAAGTGGGTGACGATAATGCTAACAATTAGTCAATATATTATGGAAAATAATGTACTTCCGTTCTCCAATTCTGATTTTGCACAAAATGGATATGAACCTTTAAGCGGTGGAGATTTCCAAACTATGCTCACGGAATGGATAAAATTTAATCATGGAGAATTACAAATACGTCCAACGGTAGAAAACGCAATGGAAAAAGACGTTACTACAATTCAGAAAATGGTTGTAAATTTATACAAAGTAAAGAAATATACTTATGAGCGTTTGTATAATTCGACTTTACTTAAATATGAACCGATAGAAAATTATGATAGACTTGAAACAATAACAGACAGCACTGTAAAAGATACGACTGGAAGTACCGATTATGGATTGCAAAATACAACATCCAATATAACATCGGATAATGTAGATGGTGCACAAAAAAACGATAACACTACCACAGAAAAAATGGAGTACGGAGAGACAACAACTGTCATAAAGGATAAATTAACAAAGTCCGGTAAAGAAAGAAGCACAGACAATGGGAAAAAAGTTTCTGAACGTAACGTAGCACCATATGACTCTGAAACTTACTATAATCAAGAAAAAACAACCGATTCTTTTGATAACTATTCTCATACAAATGAATTGTTAGACAGGATAGATGAAACAAATAGTACGGTGAATGTTCCTACAAAAACAGATAATAAAACCACAACCGTTATAGAAAATATCGGAGAAAAAACAAACACTCAAACATCTACTTCCCAACAACAACAACAAGCCCACACAGATACAGTAACAGGAAAAGAAGAAGTAACATACAAACATGAAAACCATACTCATGGAAATATTGGAGTTACCACAAGTCAACAAATGTTGGAATCTGAAAGAGAAGTGGCACTTTTTAATTTTGTTGGAATAGTTGCGCATGATATTATAAAACTGATAGCAATTTGTATATATTAAAGTTCGACGTCGAACATTAAAGGATGGTGATAATATGAGTGACATTTTACATTTAAGCGTTTTAACAACTAGAACTGATAAACGTTATTTAGTTAAAACAAGCAATGAAATAACAACAAGAGAAGTACGACTGAAATCAGGTAGCAGTATTGTTAATCCAATTTTGATAATGAAAAAACTTTCAGACTTACATATAAGAGAATTTAATTACGCTTTTATAAAAGAGTATCAGCGTTATTATTTTGTAAATGATATTACTGAAATGAATGGAGACTTGATAAGCGTATCTTTACACGTAGATGTATTGAGCAGTTTCGCAAATGATATAAAGGGATTAAGTTGTTTAATTATACGGCAAGAAAATTTAAACAACCCTTATTTTGTTGATGAAGAAGTCATGACAAGAGTGAAACGGATAAGAGAAAAGAAAAATATTGGTGTAATTGGAGAAAATGTAACTAATTATTATTTGACTGTAAATAATGGGGGGTTATGATATGGCATATAGTTATAAAGGAACAGTTTTGTCAGAAAATATATATAGTGGTTATCCATCATATTATAATGCGTTTAACGTAGATGATTCGATAGAAAAAAAATTTGTTTTTTATGTAGAATACCATGGTGTAAATGATTATTGGTTATATTCTTATTATTTGCCTACTCATGGGACAGGTAATCATAGGTATACTTTTACAATAAATTCAAAAAAAGTAGATACAGACGGTAGAGAAACGGTAGCAACATTTGAAGACGGGTGTACCTATCCTAACGCACCTCATTACATAAATGTTATTACACCAAATGGCACTAATCTGTCCCCTACTTTGGTAGCAATAACTGATATTCCAATTTTTAACGAGAATGATAAAGAATCAATTAAAAAATATTTAGATAATGGAGATACTAGTGGTGCAATAAAAGACATTAAAACTGATTGGATTTTGGCTATTGACGGAACAAAAAGTCCACTTTACAAGTTAAAGTGGAATTGTGCATCAATATCAGAAAACGATATTGCAAGAGTAAAAATAGGCTTCGGTGGTTATGATGATATAAGCGGTAAAGTATCTATTCATAAATGGCAGTTAGTAGATTATAGCTCTAGTCATTTTAATACAAACTACGCACAGATAAATAACGCAGTATGGGGAGAGGTTGCCGAAATTGTATCACCTTTAGCAACTTTAGCAGCTGTATATATTGCTGTACAATTAGAATACTATTCAACCCCTACTGTGTTACCGACTGATTACTCATCAATTATGTATTGCGAATTATTTAAAAATCAAAAAAATGGTCATATGTATGGGGACATTGGTTTTTTAGAAAAAGACGAAAACGGACTTTATGATAAAGTGACAAGCGGTGACGGTTCAACATTTACAGTAAAAGAGGGGGATGAGGGAAGTAAAATTGTGACTTCCGATGATGATGATGGATATTCAGACGACAAAGACGATGATGAAAAAGACAATGATACAAGCGATGTATCATCCGGTATTGGTGTACTTACAACAACTTTCAAAATGACAAAAGACAGACTGCAACAACTAGGTAGATTTTTATGGGGTTCAAACATTTTTGATAACTTTTCTTTGATATGCAACAACCCGATAGAAAATATTATATCTTGTAAAAGCATCCCACTATCTTTAGATGGTAGTACACAAAAAATAATTCTAGGAAATGTAGATACAGGGGTGAACGGAGATAAAGTTAGTAATAATTTTGCAAAGCAAAATATTGGTAGTATAACAATTACTGAAAAATATCATAATTTTTTAGATTATGCCCCATACACTAATGTTATCATATATATACCTTATGTGGGTTTTAAAGAATTAGATACAAATTTAGTAATGGGAAAAACACTATCAATTTCTTATACTGTAGATATTATTACAGGTGGTTGTTTATGCCAAATAACATCTAACAACGTTAAATTATATGAGTTCAACGGAAATATGGGAATTGATATTCCTATCACAGCTAGTAATAGAGCGCAAGTGGAAGCCGGATATATCTCTAGTGGTATTGGTATTGCGTCTAGTGTTGCAAGTGGAAATATAGTTGGGGCAGTAACATCACTTATAAATAGTGCAGAATCACAATACCATTACGCTAGTACATCATCCCCGAACCCTATGTGTGTAGCAAGCACTAATAGAACGTGTTATGTTATATTAGATCGTCCTACTTATCAGACATTAAAATCTTTCAATCACACAAGAGGTAAAAAATGTTATTTAACCAAAACTATCAATACATTAAAAGGATATACAATATGTGATGAACATATTGACCTTAGCGGTATTAGGGCTACTGATTCAGAAAAAGAAGAATTAGTTAAAATTTTAAGTAGTGGATTTTTTGTAAATTAAAATAGGGGCATATGCCCCTATTTTATTTTTTAAGTTTTCCGGATTTTGCTAAAGCTAATAATCTAATATTATCAGTAAGACTTCCGACATAATCATAAATACCATTTTTTGTGGCGATTGCTTTTCTTTTTTCCCAAGAGCCATTCAGATGTGAAGGAACTCCGATTGCTGAAAATACTGTATTCAAATCTTTAGACGCACCTGTATACTTTGGGTAAAAGTTCGATGTCGAACATTTTGGAATTGAGTTGTTCAAGAACAGCTCTCTTTCTCTTACTCTCCGTTTTCTCAAACCATTTAAGACTGTTCCACCGGACTTAATGTATCGTAACATTGCGTCAGCGATTTCTTTTCTAGTTCGTGTTCCCCTTGCTGTCAGCTGGTCAATGTTTCCCACATTATATGCAAAGGACACAAGAGCGTCAAACTCATTTTGTGTAAAGCGGTACACTGTGTTGTATTTCATTACCTTTGTTTCAAACTTTTTAATATCCTTTTTCAATAACTCAATAGCATCTGACTTTGTGATTGTGTCGTTTTCATTAACGTCTTTGCCGTAATGACCATAGCCGATTGTATAATACTTTTCGGTAGATACTGCCTTGGTTGCTTTACCACAAAATCCCTCAAAACCAATAATTAAATTGATTCCCTTTTCACTAGTTCTCATTCTTTTTACCTCTCAATAATTCGTCAATCTTGTCAACCAGCGATTGGATGGTCAATGTTTGTTCACTTAATTTTTCCGTGAGTTGGTTTACTTCTTCTCTGTGTGACTTTGTCAAGTCTTTAACATACACAGCCAAAAATGCAACACAACCAATCGGAAATCCTACGTTTTGTACAATAGTGATAAAATCCATGTTTCTCACCTCCTTTATTTATTTGTATACTAACTATAACATATTGTTTATCTATTGTCAATATTTTATCAATGAACTATAATGATTATAGACCATCTACACC
>OGLV01000552.1_pt1 | contig 12257 bp, 12 predicted proteins | sample 1572851 | NCBI WGS metagenome assembly OGLV01 (sample SAMEA2582005, study PRJEB24529) | metagenome | biome: Human gut stool | place: China | collected 2011
AATCATCACTGGCCAATTGGGCTGTATAGTATTCTGAAGATGTTTCAGGATCTTCAAACAATAACTTGGCATAGATAGACGTCAACATTTGGTTGGCATCTTTCTCCGTTTCCGGAAAGTTCTCTGTTGTTTTATCTGTAAGTAACTCAGTGTCAAGGAAACTTTCACATGACGTGAGTATGAAAAGTGCAGATAGTATATATATTAGTTTTTTCATATTTTCATATTATTAGAATTTGACATTTAAACCGAGCATACATGTGCGGGCTTCCGGATAGTATCCTAAATCTATGCCCTGTACCCAACCAAAATCACTCCCATAACCGATTTCGGGATCCATACCTGAATATCCGGTAATGGTGTATAAGTTCTGGACTGTAGCATAAAGTCTGAGCTGCTGCAGAGGGATTTTCTTGAAAATCTTCTTGATATCAACTCCGATAGTGATATTCTTGATTTTGAGATAATCTCCATTCTCTACATAAATATCGGAAACTTTAGACCAATTACTTCCACCAGTGCTTGCCAGGCGTGGTAACTTGTTAGAAGTTCCTTCTCCGTGCCAACGTTCCAGGATGTCTGTGGTAAAGTTCTGCAATGGAGAACTGGCATAATCCCGGTAGCATTTAAGTATTTGCTGGCCGAAGGCTCCATAAGTCGTAACCGATAGGTCAATCATTTTCCAGCTGACATTGAAAGAGAATCCAAGTGTCATGTCCGGGTGAGGATTACCAATTTCTGTACGGTCATTCGAGTCAATGATTCCATTCTTATCAATATCTGCCCAGATCACATCTACCGGTTGTGTTTGAGCACCATTTTCTTTAGCACCTTTATATTCGTCTATTTGTTTTTGGTTCTGGAAAATACCAAGACTCTTGTAGCCATAAAAATATCCTAAAGGTTTTCCAACTTCTCCGCGTGCACATTCGTCAGATGCATTCCATAAATTACCCGACGGTCCATGGAGGATACCATCTTCATTGGGAAGTTCGGTAATTCTGTTTTTATTGAATGCCGGAGCCAGATTGATACCATAATTCCAGTCCTTACCTATGTTCTCGTTCCAGTGGAGGCCGATTTCAAATCCGGTATTCCGAATAACTCCACCATTGATGGCAGCCGGACTTGAACCGAATGAAGAGAGTACGGGTGGGGTAATAAGCCAGTCTTTGGTTAACCTTTTATACCAATCGAATTCGAGTGCCAGACGACCATTGAAGAATCGTGCATCGAGGCCTATGTTGAGCTGTTCCTGGGTTTCCCATGAAAGATCCGGATTAGTCAGCTTATATGCGTAGGAACCAATAGAAACCTGATCCATGGAGTCGCCGAATGAATAACCTCCATTACCGTTGTTGGCAGTGATACGTGAAATGTATTCAAAGGTGTTTACGGCGTTATTAACATTCTGTCCCCAGGATGCACGCAGTTTCAGGTCGCTTACATAATCCAATGCCTTTTCCATCCAGGATTCCCGGGCAATGTTCCAACCTACAGAGAAGGACGGGAAGAAACCAAAGCGGTCATCCTTGGGAAACTTGGAAGAACCATCATAACGACCGTTGGCCTCGAACAGGTAGCGGTCTTTGTAATTATAATTGATACGATAGAATGCCCCCCGGATAGCGTAGTCGCTGTATGAGTTCTGAGGAATGATTTTTCCTGTGGCACTGGTGAATGACGGAGCCGAAGGAGCAATCATATCGTGCGTCTGTACGGAAATCCATGAATTCTGCTTACGTTCCTGGTTGAAACCGGCCATTACCTTGAACATATGGTCTTCCTTGATTGAGAAGTTATACGTACCATACAGGTTCAGGGCATTATAGTCTTCATGGTCTTCGCTCTTGAACAGGTAGTCTGAAGTAACTGAATTATTGGAACCCAGCTGCTCAGTAGTATATTCCCACTTTTTGGCATAGTATGACTTCTGCCAGTTTTTGCGGTCGTAGGTATATTCACCCACCAGCTCCAGTCCCTTGATGGGACGCATAATGGTGCGCAGGTAGATACGCGTGTTATCGGTGTCTGTCAGATACGGGTTGTTATAGCGGATCTGGTTTTCAGGAGTAATCAGAGGCAAGTCTTTGCCTACCGATGTATTGACCGAACCGGGCATCATACCTGAAGGATAGAACGAGATGTGGTTCATACAGTAGATACCGTCACCGGAACCCATCGGTTCTGAGCGGTCTGCCACGGTATAACGGAAGTCTGCCTCCTGTGTCAGCCAGTCGGTGATGTCTGCACTGATGAAAGAAGAGATGTTTTTACGCATGTAGGTATCCTTCGATTCAATCAGCGGCCCGTCTTCTTTGGTGAGACCGGCACTCAGACGGTAGCGCAGTTTTTCAGTACCTCCGTTGGCAGTCAGATTATGCGTCTGCATGAAGCTGGTTTCCTGAAAGGCCTTGTACACATCCTTGTCGTTCAGGTAATAGGGAGCACCGTCTTCACCGATATAGATACCGTCACCCACGGTAGGATAAGCAGCAGGATTTTCCTTATATCCGGCCAGGTATTCGCGCCACTTACTCACGGATCCGTTTCCGGCATAGTAAGTTTCAGAGAAACCGGCAGCCTGGTAAGCTCTCAGGTATTCGTCAAGGGAAGCTTGTTTGGGACTGTTGATAGAAGTCTGGAAGCCAAAATTGGCGTTGTAGTTCAAGTTGAATTTTTCGCCTTTCTTGGCTTTTTTGGTGGTAATCAGGATAACACCGGCAGCAGCACGTGCACCATAGATGGCGGACGATGCCGCATCCTTCAGTACGGTGACGCTTTCAATATCTTCCGGATTCAACAAGTCTATATCACCTTCAACGTTGTCGATCAGCACCAGCGGATTCATACCGTTGATGGATACTGTACCACGTATGTTGAAGCTTTTTGCTTCACCCGGTGATGCACCACCACTTACCATCAGACCGGGCATAGAACCCTGCAGGGCATTCTTGACATTGGTTACAGGACGTTCGCCCAGCACATCATCCATCTTGACCTGCGAAACCGAACCTGTCAGGTTGGCTTTTTTCTGCGAGCCGAAGCCTACCACTACGACTTCTTCCAACGTCTGGGAGTCTTCTTTCAATGTGATGTTAAGCGGAGTTCCCTGCCATACGACTTCCTGGCTCACATAGCCGATGTAAGAAATCTGGATAACATCACCTCTCTTTACATTGTCAAGGGTGAAATCACCGTCAAGACCTGTAATGGTACCATTGGTACTTCCCTTTACAACAACGGACGCACCGATGACAGTTTCTCCCTGATTGTCCTTTACTACACCTTTACACACACCGTCTTGCTGTGTAATATCACTGTGTATCAGCGTGTTATAGGGGGGGTAAAAGCGGATACCGTTCCCGTAGAAGCACCCAAAAAGGCAAACAGCATGCCTACAGTTTTGAATTGATCTAACATAGTTTTAAATTTAAATTAATACAAGGTTAGTTATGTTTATTGTCTCTATTCTAATAAACGGGTATCTGTTATTTGTTTAGAATTAATTTCTTTCTATTAAAATAGATTTAATAAAACGATGCAAATATATTAAAAACGTGCAAAACGACATATTATATGGATAGTTTTTTTAGTATATCATCTAAGAATGTTCAAAAAATCCCTGAATATCTCATTTATTACTTGTTTTTGTCGCTTTATTGAATTGCTTATCCCTTACTTTGAAACAGCAACAGATTTTAATTCTTTTGGAACTAAATGCAGGATGCCATAATAGGCTTCTTTCGGTAATACGCATCTGCTAAAAAAAGAGTTCCAAGGCCATTCTTTAACGGGTGGGGCGCTACAATACCCCCCCGTTCCGTCATTCACACGGGAACAGCTCCCGTACTTCCTCAAGAATCCTTGCGAAGTTCCTGCCCAGCTCTCCCGGCTCAAGGACCCGAACATCGGGCAGGGGTTCCTCGTTCCTGTCGTCATACATCTCCAGCTTTACCTTGAAGTAGCTGACGTTGGCACGCGTGGCGGAACCGATGAACTCCCCGGGTTCCAGATCCGCAAAATCCTTTCCCTGATATATGTCCTCTTTCTGGGATGATACGGTCACTCTCCTGTTCGTGCTTCCACCGCTTTTTCCCGTGCTGCGGGATCTCCGTTCCTTTTCCTCCTTTCCGAAGATCATGGGATAATATTTCAATGATTCCACGTCCTTGGTCCGTCCGAAAAACTGGTTCCCGAAGTTGGCTTCCACGGATGAACGGTCGAGCCTGCCATACTGGTTCTCCACTTTGGAACCGGACTGTGTCTGTAATACAAATCCCACCTTGTATTCGCGCAGAACAGAAGGCATCGTCTCAAAGTTCCTTATATTGACTGTCGTCATCTCGTCCAGGAAATAGACGAAGGGAACCTTATTCCGCATGGTGAACTGCCGGGAGGATATACTCATGAGCATGCCGATGACCGGAGCATAGACCGAATTCTTGGAGAAGTTGTTGCTGATGGCAAAAAGTTTCGGATTTTCCGGATCGATCAGGTTGAAATCGAAATCGTCCCCTGAAAGGACATAGGCGATCTCCTCGTTCTGTGAAACAGTGGCCAGATTGTTACACAGCGTGGAGAGATAGGAGGCCTGGGTCTTCTCGGAACCTTCCGCCTTCAGATAGGCGCCGGCCAGCATTTCCGACACGAGGTTCTGCTGCAGGAACAGGGAGAGCTGCCTTGCCGAGGCGGTCATGATGAAGGCCAGTATATGCGGCAGCGTGCAATGTTCGGGGAACTCGTCCCAGAACCGGAACGCCACGCCGCGGAGGATGCCCAGACCTCCGGCGACCCATTCGTTCTGCTGTTCCTTCTTGGGAAGCAGCGCGAGCAGCACGTCCTCCATCAGCTGGATCAGTTCCGTGCTGTCCCTCACCACCTTGAGCGGGTTGAACCGGTACGACCGTTCAGGCCTGTCGAAACTGACATAGTAGAACTTGTGCGGATACCTGTGCCTTTTAATGAGGTTGTAGGCGGTACGGGTATAGTCCGTATCCTTGAAGTCATAGATGAAACCGGCGAATCCGGACCTGATGTACTGTTCCATCAGCGGTTTGCCTATGGATTTGGTCTTGCCGGAACCGGCTCCTCCATAGACAAGGAAATTGGAGAACCAGTAATAATATCTGATAATTGTCCCGTCCGTAGCGTGAAGGGAGAGCAGGGCTTTTCCGCCCTTTCCGCTTTCTGTCCCTCCTTTGAAAGAAAGACGAAGAAGTACGGAAACGACACCCGGAAGCAGGAACCACCACCCGTCTGGGGTGGTGGCATGTGCGACAGCTGTTTCTGCAAGTACCAACAGCAGGAACAGGACATGTGACATCCGGGATTTTCCCGGAAACAGACAGCTGGCAATGCCGCCGCCAAAAAGCAGGGCTGCCAGTCTCATAATAAACATATGATCCATATTCATAAATTGATTTAGATTTTTCCAGTAAGCGTATCCTTTACCAGTCTTTTAGCTTCCGCTATGAGAGCCTGTTTCGGATTCACCATGAAACGGAACATCCGGTAAGACACATCCAGCATCTTCCTCTCGTTTCTGAATTCTTTCTGCAGGATGGCGGATTTGGCCATGCTCATCGCCTCGTTCTTTCCCGGAACATAATGGTAGGTGTGTTCCCTGCCGTCCTCGTAATACTTGTGTGTGGCCTTGTAACCATACATGCTGATGAACCGGTCCGCACACCGGGCTTTCCACTCCATGTGTTCGAAGCCGACCATGACTTTCTTACCGTTTAGTTCATTAAATGAACCTTTGCTTCTTGCTAATGGTGAAAGTCTTACTGTTTGTGTCACATCGTTCCGTGACACGATGATATGTACATGAAGCTGTAGCCCGGGCTTCCTGTTCCCAGACTTTGCCTGTCCCTCCTTCACTTCCTCATCACAGTTCCTGTAGTGGCGTTCCGTTTCCACCCTCCCAAAATAAACAAGATCCTTTCCTGATTTTATCTTCTCCCTGCGAAAATTCTCCGCATACAGGTCCATACAGTTCCGGGAGTAATTCTTCAACTCATGAATGACTTTTTCCTGTTCCTCCACGGTGAGCTGTTCAAATTCCGTCACCTGCTTTCCTGTAACCTTCCGGATCAGATGAGCCGCTTCATCCTGTGAGGGATTGATGGACAGCATATAGAATTTATCATCTCCTTTCATCAGCTTCTTATGGTTGTTGTCAATCTTTTGCATGACCGTCACCGGTGGTACATAATCCTCCTCATGGGAGAAGAAAGTGTCATAATAAGGTTTGTCTTCAAGACTTTCCTTCAACAGATATTCCACCAGTGCCCGGCACCTATCCTTGTTGTTGCATACACAGGGCGTGTTGACCGGTTTATGTACCTTTACAAACATTCCACCTGGATTTAGTTCTGATAATAATCATAAGGTTCCTATTGAAATTTCTTGAATACAGATTCATGTATGATACTGCATTTTTTTCAACTCACCGCCTGTCGTCCTCTGTTCCTTCATGGTGACAGCCCGAACTTCATAATCCCCTTTCAGATAATTCGCCGGACTATATGGACACTTCATTCTGTAAAGGATTGCTGGAAATATGGTAGAATATGCCATTCTTTTTTTGATTGTTGCCAGCCTTCCGCATAAACCACATTGGCGCCATATAATATTTTCTTGTGAAAAAAAAATATCATACTTTCTCTGTTCAAACTGTATTTCCACTTCGGATGAGTCGGTACAGGACGGGCCATTACCTGTTTTATGAGCATATTTCCTTTACTTTATATAACAACATTTCCAGATAAACCGGTGCGACAAAATAATCTGTTCCTTTTTCCGCCTTCTTGAAGTTCTTCTGGTCGAAAGCGTTTTCCAGCAGCCTGACAACCTGTCCCAATTTGTTTCTACCTACCACGTCAGGAGCACTTGCTTTTTTCAAGCGTTCCACTTCCGCTTTCAGTTGGGTGACCTGTTTGTCTGCCTGTTTCAGCAGATCATCACTGTGCGCTTCCGATGCAGGAAGCAGCTTGTCAATCTTATCTTTTTCTATGGCACGGATGATTTTGATGATCCGTTCGATTCCCTGAAGTTCCAGTGTCTTGAACTTCCCATTGATTGATGTTCGGGGATCCACCCCGTTCCGCTCAAAGTAGGACAGCATTGTCTCAATGAATTCACTGGCCGACACGCTTCCTTTCATTTCGTCCAGATGCTGTTTCACATCTGCGGTTAACCGAATTGTCGTATTGATTTTTTTTTCCAAAGCAGTCATATTTTTTATATGGTTTCCGCAAATGTAAGTGGGAAGCAGTATAACGTTTTTATACTCAGACCATTTTTCAACTGCTAATTATCAGTTGGATATTAAATGATTTCTTGAGATAATATGTATTCTTTTTTTTGTCATATTCTATCTCAGCCCCCATGGCCCGGAGCTCATTCATGTAATTATAGACGGTAAGACGATGCACTCCCATATTCCTGGCCATTTGCGTAAGACTTCCTGTATGTTCTTTTTTCAGCAGACGGGTCAGTGTCTGTAATCTTTCCATGTAGTCCAGTATTCTCATAATCCTCTTCTTTTTCTGATGTATGGCCTGACCGGCCTTCCGTACTTTCTCACCTCATAATGCAGATGGTTTCCCGTGCTTTTTCCGCTTGATCCGATGAATCCGATCACTTTGCCACTCCTGACCTCTTCCCCTTCCGGAACATAACAGGCGGACAAGTGCCCGTACAGGGTCACAAAGCCATAGGCATGGCGTATCATCACACAGTATCCATATCCTCCCTTTCTTCCTGAGTATATGACCTTTCCATCAGCTGCGGCATGCACGGTCGATGCAAGTTCCGCCGCAATATCCACTCCTGAATGGAACCTGCGCTGTCCGGTAACCGGGTCGCTCCTCCATCCGTAGGCGGAACTGATACGGTGGAACCGGTGTACAGGGGGATGTACCGGTATCCTGTATTCCAGATGATGCCTCTCCACGATGTCCATGATCTCCCCGATGCGCTCAAGACTGGAACACCGGGAGAGTGCGTCCTCCAATATGGCCCTTTCCTTATCAGGTACCGGACAGAAGAGGCATAGGAACAGAACTAGTTTCGTTATCATGTGGTATCCTTTATGGTTTTCCTACAATCTCCGGGAACAGTATCTCCGCATTGATCAGCTGTTTGTTCTTCAATTTGTAATAGAAATGTCTTCCCCCGTTTCTCTCCTGTATCTCTATGATGAGCACCTTCTTGTCCGGTATGGTGAATTTCGGAAGGGCGACCGTAAAGTCACATGAGGAAAGCGCAGCCACCTCCTCCGGACGGTTGAAAGAGAAGAGGGGCTGCTGCTCCAGCTGCTGGACGGCGGTCTTTTTCCGTTTTTTCGCATCTTGTATATAAAAACGGATGAAGTCTATGGTATAGCCGATCTGGGAACGGTTGTGCAGCCCGAAGCGGAACAGCAGGATATCATTGTCCACAAAGATATTGGTCACGCAGAATCTCATGCCGGCCACCTCGTCCCTGATATTGGTCAGCAGCTTCGGTCTCCGTGATATCTCTTTTTCAAGCAGTGCTTTCTGCCGGGTATTCCGCTCTCTTCCCTCCAGTATGGCCACCTGCTTCTTTTTGGTGTCCTGTTTGTCCACAATGAAGGAAAATCTCTCACATCCGGGCGCATACCGCAGGTCAAACGTATAGAACCTGCCGCTTTCGGTGATGGCTGTAAGGTTGGTTTGCAGGGCAAACGGCGACACGGCCCTGAGTGCGACAATATTGTTCACATTCTCCGCTTTCTCCACCTGTACGGTGGTGTTTCCGAAATCCACATACACGATTTTTTCCGGATAGATCACATGGGTCAGTTTCTCGTCAGAAACCGGAAGAACCGCCGTTTCCGGCATGGTACCGCCCTCCTTGTAGACAGCCTGCGCTCCCTCGTCGAAGGATATGCAATAGGTGTAATACCTGCTGTCCTCCGTAACAACCGACAGGTTGGTCTCTCCTTTGAAATCCCTTACCGTTGATTTCAGCCGGATGACGGACGGACATACCTGTATGACTTCCCCTATGATGTTCTCATCCCCCATGTTCAGGTATTTCACGGGAGTGGGGAATATCATATGGAGCGTCTTCTCATAACCGATCTTCAGGTTTCTGCACTCCAGCTCGTCAATACGGGGCTGCTGGGCTCTTCCTGATAAAAAAGCAAACAGGAGAAGTATTCCTGTGATGTAAATTCTGTTTGGTCTCATATGATTAATTCTATATTTTTGCGGCTTCATAAAAAAATATCTAACATGTACAGAAAAATAAATTCTCTTTTTATACGTCTTAAAAACTTCATACGGATTCACTTCAGCCGGAGCTACACAGCCTCTCTTGAAGGAGCCTATGATTTTACTGTCCGTAATTTTGGTCATCAATTCAAACTTCCCGATGTGCGTTTTCCAGTTGACAAAGACACCTTGAATGCCAATGACTTGCCGGAAGTATTCTCTTGTATAGTTGATTATATCGAGGAACAAGGAGAATCCAATATTGCATTCAGGTGTAATATAGTATGCATGGAAATTCATGACAGACTAAAAAGCCAATACAACATTGATTCGATTGTCACATCTGGTGATTGCCGGCTTAACGGGAATAAGATATGGTCTGCCACGAGAAGGCAGCTCCTCGCCCAATTTGGGCATAGGGTACCTACCATGTCCCATCATGTCTGGCTCACTATCGGAGAATATATAATAGATCCGACTATCATGACGACCATCCGCCAAAAAAAACGGGAGTTGTTTTCTAATAATATTTATGAGGTAACACATATGATATTCCTCTGTAAACATAAGCATAAAACCATGCGCTTGGAGAACGTAATCCTTGAATACAAGCCCCGTTTAGTAGGATGTGAATTTTATGAACATACTCAGTATGGCATTCCGGTCTTTTCCATATCTTCGGGTGCCCCATCAAGTAATTCGAGATAATTCGATATAAACAGGCGGAGTGGACACTATTGGGTTTATGTGTGGCCGGTGTCCCTCTTTTTCCCTTTCGGCATCTATCTTTCTGAGGATTTCGGCATAAGAAGGTGGAAGATCCGCGTATTTTTCTCTTTCCTTAGTGCTGTTCCTTCTGGCTTTCAGAAAGGTCGGATCTACCGTGTCGAAAATACAGTGGGCCTGGCGTATCAGCATTTCGCCCCTGACGGGTATGTCATCCGGTTGTAGTTCCGGCAGACCCGGTAATCCACCCATATCCGGAATGAAGCATTGTCCGGTAGAAGGCTCTTGCAAATACAGGCTGGTTTGACCGGCCTTCTCCTTTACGATCCATGCGGGGAAACATGCTTCCGGTTCATATTCCGATCTTTCTATACCGGTATCGTCTGCTCCCGGATAACGGAGCCGTATCCGATACCGTACTGAAACTTCGGGGCTTGAACGAATCTGCAGATACTGTTCATCCCAGTCATAAACCTGATGAAAGGCGGAGATATCGGGGGAGAGTAGCTGTCCCGGAACATATTTTCCATCCTCTGCAAAATGTATCCGGTCATTCGCATACAGGACGGTTTTCTCCTCTGCGGTGAACATAATCCACACAAGCACACCTTCTTTCATCAGGTCGCTTTTTCTGTTTGTTCTCTTTTCCAGACACTCGAATATTCGGGGAAACTCCCCAAGAGGACTTGCTCGTCGTATCAGCATTTCGCCCCTTACGGGTACACCGTCCGGCTGCAAATCAGGCACTCCCGGTAATCCGGTTATATCCTGAATAGCGCATTGGTTTATGGATGGTTCCTCAAGGTATAGGCTGACCTGTCCGTTCTCCTGTGGCACTATCCACACGGGAAAGCACATTTCCGGCTCATACTCCGATTGCTTTACTACCCTGTCCTCAGTTCCCTGATATCGTAGGCGCATCCTGATCCGTATCGAAATCCCGTATTCAGGAAGGGAAAGAAACCTGTCAGCATCATCCGGTGTGAGGATTTCATGCAGTACGGATACATCAGGGGACAACAACCTTCCATAGCCGACTTTTCCATTCTCGGGATGTACTTCGTAATCCATACGCAGGGCTGCTTTCCCCTCTTTGGTAAATATGGCCCACATGATGACACCTTCTTCCATCAGGTTGCCTCCAAATTCTTTTTTATCAGTCATATTTGAACTTTTTAAGTCGTTATTCTTATCATCCGTCATTTTATCTTTATTTCGTTTCTTTCTCGGTGGAGTATCCCAAAACCGGGGGATAATGAAAAGAGCTCCCATAACCCACCATATTGTGGCCGGCCATTGTTTTATTGTATCTATAATTTCCTGTATGGTTTCCATTGTATAATTTTTGTTTTTATTTATTGTTTACTTTTCAGGTTCCGGACCATTATCCGGGACTTTTGCTTCTCATTCTCATCCACAGATGCCTTTTCATCACTTCTTTGCCCTGACTGTTCGTGGCGTGAATACACACTATTTTAATGTTTCAATATGCCGTTTCCGGTCAGCTTTCCCCCGTTTCTTTTTTCTCCATCAGAAACACGGCATAGTTGGTCTTGATGGTGACCTTCACTTTCTTGATATTCTTGCTTGCGGCCTGCTTGGTGGCGTTCACCACACCGTTCACGCCTCCGGCAATAAGCTGGCTGCCCATGTCCAGGCCTCCGGTTATCTGCGGATTTGTCCCGTCCACCGCCCCGGCCGTGGCATCCTTGTTGATTTCCGCCTTTGCGTTCCCCGGTACATAGATACCTTCCATTGCGTCAGAAGAATATACTTCTTTTTTAAACGGAAGGATATTGCCGCCCACATTGACTGTCCTGATCTCCACAATGACCCTTTCGCCGTCTATCTTCCTCACTTCCCCGTACACCGGCGAGTCCTTCCTCACCCGACGGCCGTCATCGGTGAGACAGTCCTCACCCAGACGCATCTTCAGCGTGGATCCGGCCATCACGACCTGGTCGGAATGCACGTACGCGCGGATGGCGTTCCGCCTGCTGCTCTTGTGCAAGGCGACCGTGTTGAATCTTGTCCTTGCCTCAGGGGCTTCCTTTGTCTCTTCCTTCTTCTCCACCTTCTTTTTCTCCTGTTTCCTTTTTTTCTTCTTCCGCAGTTCACGGGTGATACTGTCCAGGTTCTCTTGTGTGGGAAGGATATAGGAGGCGGTATCCGCCTTCCGCCCGTATTCCTCTTCCGGCGGCATCTCACTGTTGATGATGAGTTGACGCATACGCTCTATGTCCACCGGATTGTCCCCGCCCTGTCCCTCCGCCTGCTTGCGCAGGG
>OGLV01000554.1_pt1 | contig 12192 bp, 7 predicted proteins | sample 1572851 | NCBI WGS metagenome assembly OGLV01 (sample SAMEA2582005, study PRJEB24529) | metagenome | biome: Human gut stool | place: China | collected 2011
CTCCCGGGAAATAACAAGTGGAATCCGGAGTAAATATAACATTCGCCTGATCGGCATATCTTACCGTGACAGCAGATTGCGCCATCCATTGGCGTCGGTTCATATCCAGACTGAACGGACCGCAGAAACCGTTCACCCAGTGATCTTTCTGCGGAAGGGTAAATCCCATCCAGGAACCGGCGTCTGTAAACCATCCCCCGCAACGTGTCAGTGTATCGGGGGTATAGGTTATATCCAGTATGTTATTGAATTCATATCTTTTGCCTGTGGGGATGTTCTCACCGGCAGGTGTGCAGGCCGTTGTGAGACCTGCGACTACTGCTGTGAGAAGAATGATTTTGGTAAATTTATATTTCATGTCATTTCGTTATTATTTTAAAACCATTTCTTATGCGCTTTTTCAGCGGCATCGTCTTGATTGCTCAAAGGTTGCATGGTAAAGCTGTATTGCCATTCGTGCGGAGTGATGGTATATTCCGGATGTACTTGCGCTCCCCAGGTATTATCTCCACCTACCCCCATATGACGGTGGTCGATGTTTAACCATATCATGTCTTTCTTCATAATACTTCCACCATGACGGCGTTCGGTATTGAATGCTACATAGTCAATATCCTCTAACGGGAAATTCCATGCACTGACATTCAGCGGTTCCTCACCTGTGATTAACAGGCCTTCCCCTGCTTTATTACGCAATGCAACCCATCGTACATCGGTTTTGTTGCCGGTTTCCTGGGCACGGACATACGGATGGAATTGTTCCCATACTGTAGCGGTATAGAGCCCGATAGGATAACCCGTCTTGCGGTCTGCATAGTTTTCTTGTGGTCCGCGGCCCAACCAGGTCATCACATCGTATTCTGCCGGAAGAATCATACGCATACCCAGGCGTGGTATTTCAGGAAGGGATTTGTTGCCGGGTACAAAGTGCATACTTACTTTGATTGCTCCATTGGGTCGTACTTGATAAACGGTCTGCAAAGTTGATTCTTGTGCTTCCAGTTTATAATTTACAGTAACGGTTGCCAGTTGTTTGTTTGAATCTTCTTTCAGGTCGATACTTTGTAACTTGGCGTTCTTGCCTGCAAATTTCCAGATGCCGCAACGTTCCAGGTGGTTGTTGGCAACATCATTGTCGGTTAACGCACGCCAGAAATTGGGTTGCAATCCTTCTTTTATCAGATTCTTCCCGTTATATAAGAGTTCTGTCATTTCACCATCAGCAGTAGAGAATGCGATACGGAAGTTCTCTCCTGTCAAGGTAATGGCATCCGGAGTACGTTCGGTATTTACAGTTTTGTCTACTAGTTCCCGGGCAGTCCATGTAGCATTCAGCAGCCGTTCTCCTTCCGGATTCAGTTGCCATTGCTCCATGGCTACCTGATGTCCCTTCGGAACTAATGGGGCTTCCTTTTTGGTAAATGCTTCCAATTTCAGGAAGTATTCTTTTCCATCGTTAGGAATCAAGTTCATCGGGATAGTGATGAAGGTAGAAGAACGGGCGGCCATAACCGGGAAATCCATTTCACCGCTTTGTACAGCTTTTCCGTCTGTTTCTACAGTCCAGTGTAGTTTGTAATCCTCCAAACCGATAAAATCATGCCAGTTAGTCACTTTAATTTGCTTGGTGGTAAAGGCAACCGGCTCAAAATGAATATATTGATATACTTTTTTCACTTCCCAGATGTGCGGATGAAGTGAACGGTCGGCAGCTACCAATCCGTTGGCACAGAAGTTGGAGTCATTAGGAACACCCACGAAGCCCATATCGCCTCCGTAAGCCCAAATCTTGTTTCCGTTCTTGTCTTTGATATCAAAAGTAGCATCTACCCAGTCCCATATGAAACCACCTTGCAACTGGTCATATTTATAAATCAAATTCCAATAGTCTTGCAGGTTACCTACACTGTTACCCATGGCATGGGCATATTCACATAGAATCATCGGGCGTGCGTCGCGTTGGTTTACATGACGGCGGAGCGCCCAGACACGTGCATACATCGGACAATAAATGTCAGATTTGGCATCATAACCACCTCCTTCATATTGTACAGGGCGGGTAGGGTCAAACTTCTTGGTCCAGTCATATAACGTTTCAAAGTGTTTTCCGTAGCCGGACTCATTTCCCATTGACCAAGTGACAATGGCAGTGATATTGCGGTCCCTCAGCACCATGCGGCTCATGCGTTGCATAAACGGTACTTCCCAATCGGGATTATTAGCCAGTGTGCCATCTTTATGCGCCTGCATACCATGGCTTTCAATGTTTGCTTCATCTACCAGATACAAACCGTATTCGTTACACAATGCATACCATTCATAGCGGTTGGGGTAATGGCAAGTGCGTACAGCATTCAGGTTGAATTGTTTCATCAACTGAATGTCTTTTATCATGCTCTCTACGGTGATGGTACGACCATGATGCGGATCGTGTTCATGGCGGTTTACTCCTTTAAACAATACGGCTACCCCATTTATCAGTTGCATGCCGTTACGCATTTCCACAGAACGGAAACCGAAAGGCTGTGTGAATGATTCCAAGGCTTTTCCTTGAGCGTCGTAGGTGCTGACTACCAATGTATAAAGATTGGGTGTTTCGGCATTCCAAGGCAATATGGCCGGGAACAAGTGTTTCTGAGCGAATAAAGTATCTGTAGCAGAAGTTATTTCCTTTTTATGCTGGTAAATTACATTGCCTTTGTTCATAACCTTCACTTCCACGGTTCCTCCCGGATGAGGCTTGTGGAGTGTGATATTCAGATTAAAATCTCCGTCTTTATAACCATTTGTCAGTCCGGCTACCAGTTTGAAGTCTTGTACACGGCTTTGAGGACGGGCATAGAGATATACATCGCGTTCAATACCGCTATATTTCCAGTAATCCTGATCCTCCAGGTAGGAACCGTCACTATAACGGAAAACTTTAACGGCCAGTTTGTTCTTTCCGGCTTTTAAGAACGGAGTAATATTGAAATGAGCCGGAAGACGGCTGTCTTCACTGTATCCTGCCAATTTACCGTTTACCCAGCAATAAAAAGCGGACTCAACTCCTTCAAAATCAAGGAAGATATCCATTCCTTTCCAATGGGCCGGTACGGTAAATTCACGTACGTATGCTCCTACCGGATTGTAATCGGTTGGAACATGAGGCGGATTGGCAGGGAAGGGGTAAGCTACGTCAGTATAGATGGGGGAGTCAAATCCTTGCAGTTCCCAGCTTCCCGGAACCTGTATGTCTTTCCAGCGTTTGGTGTTGTACCCCATTTTATAAAAATCTGTCGGGCATTCCTCATTGTTTTTAGAGAATAAGAACTTCCAGGTTCCGTCTAGTGAAATGCGGCGTTCTGTAGCAGGGTTTACTGCAAAACGCTGGGCGGCAGGTAAAGCCTGTTGTTTCAGTGCATTGGCCTCATTCGTATAAGGAATGAAATGGGCATGGGCAGGTTCACGGTTTATTTCATTTATTTGTGGATTCTGCCAGGGCACATTTTCACCCCAGGCGGAAGCACAAACAAACAACAGTGTAAGAACAGTATGAAGAGAGTGTTTCATGGTTATTGTTATTTTAAATAGAACAGAAAAGAGTCACAAGAAAAGGTACGCTGAAGTCTACTACAAAGCCGTGAAATATAGAAACTACTACGAAGCTTTGACCGGAATAGCGGGTGATGATGGGTAATGTTGTATCCATCGTAGTGGCTCCTCCGGCAGAAATAGGGGCTAGATTGCCAAACCAGCGTACTAGCAACGGGGCAAAAAGCAAAGTGATAATCTCACGTGTGATATTGGATAATAATGCAATGGTTCCCAACTCCGGACCTTTATATTCTGTAATAAAGATACTGGATAGAGAGTGATAGCCTAAGCCGTCACCTACTGCCCTACAATCTGTTACTGAGCGATGCGAGAGAAACAGACTGACCACTGCGCATCCTGCCAGTGTTCCCAATATGGTCATGACCGGTAGAAAGATCAGGCGGGGATTTAATGAACGGAAATTACGTAAAGTCTGCGGATCATTACCTACACTGACTCCTACACTGAACATTAACGCACACAAGGCGTAGAAACTTAGCTTACTTTGTGTAAAGTCGTATGGAATAAGGTGATATACCCCACAAAGAGCTCCCAGTACAAAGAATCCGACGATAATCAAACTTCCTTTCATACTTGTCCCTCCTTATTTCTTTTGTAAAGTACATACCATAAAGCCCATGCTGCCGTAACACTGCCCAGCACTGCTGCCAAGGTGATGACAATGGCTTCCAACCCTATAGTGTGCAGACCATTGATAATTTTCTGATTGCCGCCTACATCTATACCCAATAAAAAGAGTAGCAACCAAATAAGAACGGTGATGACTTTGTGTATTCCTGAAAGCTTCTGCTTGCGAAGCAGGAAGCCGAGGAGCATCCCCGTGAGCATTAATCCAATAATTGTAAACATATCTATGTCGTTTTATTTATAGGCAAAGATACTTCATTTTTAGATTACAAGGCGGTATCACTGTAGCGAAAACCGCCTTGTTGCCTAATTATATCTAACCAAAAAAGAAAATACTTATTTTAAGGCATCATTAGCATTCAGCTCTGTAAGAGGAGTGGGGTAGAATGAATTTTTGTCTTCATTGAAGCCTGTTCTTCCGGCAGCTTGCAGGGCTGAGGACAGTTTGCCCCAACGGCGGAGATCATACCAACGATAGTTCTCAAGAGGGAATTCAATCATGCGTTCATGTTCAATTTGCGCGCGGACTGCTTCTTGAGAAGTACCTGCCATGGGTGGCATATCCCCGTGAACGCTTCTTACTTCATTGATTAAAGGAATAGCTTGTTCGGGATGTCCCTGTTCATTCAATGCTTCGGCTTTCATTAACAGTACGTTGGCATAACGCATCAAAGGAACATTGATTGCAGAATAGTTTTGGTTTAAACCTTCATAGGTCGAGGGCATGAATTTACGGAAGGCTACGCGTTCTTTGTTGTCGAACCAGTCATTATAGTCGTAGCCATAGACACGTCCGTTACCATCGTTATAATAGTCACAATTAAAAAATAATGTTGCATACATACGCGAGTCATAACGTCCTGTAGTAGCCGTTTCCCCTTCTTTTTTGAATTCACTAATCAATGTTTGACTGGGAAGAATCTCATCCCATCCCCCAAGTTCGGAAACACCGATCCATCGATGGAACTGAGTACGATAAGTAGCTCCGTTTGCAGAACTCATAGAGAATTGAATTTCAAAAATCGATTCTTTACTGTTCTTATTATCCCCGCTGAACATAGTGCTGAAATTATTAACCAGTTCATATCCTTTTACTTGGTTGAATGCTTCTATAGCACTGGCCAGATAAGAGTCTTTGTTGGTTGCCTCTTCATAGGCGCGTGTCAGATAGGCGAAACCAAGATATGCATAAGCAGAACCGCTTGTGGCACGGCCTACATTATCAGCGTCACGTGTTGCAGGCAGACTGGTTGCACGTTTCAAGTCTTCAATGATGAAATTCCATGCATCCTCACGGGAAGAAAGTGGTTTGCTTAATTCAGCCGGGTCAGTGATATATTTATCACGAACTATGATTTCTTTCCAGTTCAATAAAAGTTGCATGTGGTAATAAGCGCGGATAAAGTAGCCTTCATTGACCAATTGCTCGCGTGTTGCTGCGTCTATATTCTCATCGGGTATTTCTGCGGTTTTTTCAATTACCTGATTAGCAAAACTGATGCCTTTATAGTAGCATTGCCAGTAATAACTGAACTGAGAGTTACCATTGGTGTAGGTATAGTTGCCTAATTCCACCCAGTTCGGGTAATTCAGAGCATCGCTTCCTAATTGGATAATATCTTCACGATAGGCTTCCACCGGCCATTTGATTTCCGGGAAAGACCACATGTCACCCGAATAAGTCATCAGGTAAAGTTGGGAGTATGCGGCGGCAAGTCCGGCTTCAGCATCAGACTGGTTACGCCAAAAACTGCTTGATGTCAACTGGTCAGGAGATTCTACCGTGAGATAATCGTCACAAGCGCTAAATAAACTTGCAATGCAGATACTTGCTATGTATAATAGTTTCTTCATTTTCTTATTACTTTAAAGGATTAGAATGTAAGTTGAGCTCCAACGGTGAATGAACGGGTAAACGGATAAATCAATTTATCAACCCCGGTATTCAACACACTGGCGCGAGAGAATTCAGGATCTATACCATCATAGCCTGTGATAGTGAACAAGTTTTCACCACTTACATAGAAACGCAGTTTCTCAATATAGAATTTCTGCATGAGTGATTTGGGTAAAGTATAACCTAACTGTGCCTGACGCAGACGGACAAAATCACCGTTTTCAAGGAATCTGTCTGATTCTTTCATGTTGCCGTTCGGATCTTGATATACTGCGCGGGGAACATCCGTATTTCTATTGTCAGGAGTCCATGCATTCAATGTAGACTTCAGCATATTTGATTTAGAGTTCATACCTTCATAGAAATATTTGTTTCCGTTATACAATTTGAAGTTCCATGCGCTGCCAAGTACGATTGAAAGGTCAAATCCTTTATAGCCGAATGACAGATTTAAGTTCGCTTCCAATGTCGGGATACCTGAGCCACAGTATTCTTTGTCACCGGCGTCTATGCTTCCATTACCATCTAAATCTTTAAAACGGATATCACCCGGTTGGGCATTAGGCTGTAATAATTGTCCATCCTTGTTTACATGGGCATTTACTTCATCCATACTTTGGAAGATACCGTCTGTTCTATAAAGATAGAATGCACCGATAGGTTTGCCCACTCTGGTTTCTGTCGGGAAATGCTCCGTTCCATATTTCAATCCTTCACCCTGAAGAACTTGGTCTGCATCTGACAATTCAACCACTTTATTTTTGGTGGTGCTCATATTGAAACCGATATTGTAATCAAAGTCTTTTATAGCATCTCCCCAGTTTAATTCAAGTTCGAAACCGGTATTGCGTATCTTTCCGACATTCAGGGTGGGATTAGTCATACCTGCTGAAGGAGGTAGAACTTTTGTTATCAACAGATCTTCTGTTTGGTTATAGTAGTAGTTTAATGTACCGGTTAATTTGCTGTTAAAGAAGCCGAAATCGAAACCAATATTTTTGGTATCCGTTGTTTCCCATTTCAAAGAACGGTTTTCCAATCCGCGAGCGATGCTTCCTGCCCATGCGTTGTCACCGTTGCCTTTCACGTATCCTTGATACATTTCATTGTATGTACTAATCAGCGCAAGGAAGTCATAATATCCCAAAGCATTTTCATTACCCAAACGTCCCCAACTGACACGGAACTTCAAATTATTCAATGCAATGTCTTTCGGGAAGAATTCTTCCTGACTGATTCTCCAGCCTAATGCCACTGATGGGAAGCAACCCCAACGGTTGTCTTTACCAAACTTGGATGAACCGTCATAACGTACAGGTGCCTGTACCAGGTAGCGGTCATTATAATTATAGTTCAGTCGGCCGAAGAAAGAGGCGCGGTTATATTTCCATTTTGTTCCGCTACCATCAAATGTGCCACCTGCTCCTGCACCTACAGTTGAGAAAGATGGATCAAGAAATCCGCCCGGAATTTCACTGGTTACCAATTTTCCGTCTTCTACTTTATAAACAGTGGTTTTACCTTCTACCCCAACAGAATTCCATGTATATTTGCGAGCAGTCATGGAAGTACCTGCCATTGCATTGACGTTGTGTTTTCCAAATGTCTTATTAAAACTTAATACATTTTCCCATACATGTTCCTCCCAGTATCCTGTGGTTTCGCTATGATAAGGATAGTCACGTTTGGCTTTTGGGTCGGCAACATAGGCCGGAGTATGATAAGTCTGACGTTGGTGCTCACCTCTGTATGCATAGCTTGTCTTGAAATTCAGCCATGGGGTGAAGTTCATGGTCAAGGCAACATTGGCTGTGGTATGATATTTTTTGTCGGTAGATTTTTCATAATGCTGGTCAGCCATAACATTACGGTTACTGGGCAGATCGTCAAAGTCACTTAAGCCGAAGCCATACTCTCTTGTATCATCATAGATAGGAACAAGCGGAGAAATCATGTACATTTCTTTAATGGAATATTCGGGTTGTTTGCTATCCGTAAATTTGAAAGCGATGTTAGCATCAATATCAAATATATATTTGCTCATGTGGAGTTTCAAACGTGCATTATCTTGACGGTAATTGTTACCTAAGAAAATACCTTTTTCGTCAGCATGGTTATATGAAAGTGAATATTGAGCATTTTCAGAACCGCCACGGATACTGAACATATAGTTTTGTGAAACACCACCTCTTAGCATGGCATCCTGCCAGTCTGTATCTATTCCTGTGTTTTTATTTACAAATGCGGGCATAGTAACCTCTGTATCATCTGGATACTGGTTCATGTAGTTCTGATACATTTGTTTATGAACACTTTTGTATTCTTCGGCATTTAGCAGTTCCAGCTTTTTGGCTACGCTTGTAAAGCTTACATAAGTGCTGAAATCAATTTTCATGTCACCCTTTTTACCGTTTTTGGTAGTTACGATAATGACACCATTTGCAGCAACCGAACCATAGATGGCAGCGGCTGCACCATCTTTCAGTACTTCCATTGACTGAATATCTTGCGGATTCACATTTTCAATATCACCGGGAAAACCATCAATGATATAAAGAGGTTGGTTGTCACCAAACGTTTTGACACCACGGATTTTAACCTGCACACCTGCACCGGCATTGCCACCAGCCTTCATAATGTTTACACCTGCAATCTTACCTTGCAATGCTTCTGCAGGGTTGGTTGTGGTGCGCTTTACCAAATCGTCTACATCTACTGAGGAAATAGCACCGGTCATATCACTTTTCTTCATGGTACCATAGCCCACTACTACAACTTCATCCAGCATCTCAGTATCTTCTTTCAAAGTCACCCGGATGTTGGTCTTTCCGTTTACAGGGACTTCTTGTGTTGCATAGCCCACATAAGAAATAATAATAGTGGCTTTGGGGGATACGCTTAATGCAAAGTTACCGTCAAAGTCTGTGATGACCCCGTTGGTTGTACCTTTCTCTACTACACTGGCACCAATAATAGGTTCGTTGGCAGCATCAGTAACCAGACCAGTCAGTTGAATCGTCTGTGCTAATGCACCGAAAGGAGTCATAAAAGCAAAGAGTAGAATCAATAGCATGATTCTTTCCTTGAAATAATTCTTTTTACTCATGTGAATAAATTTTAAGGTTAATAATTGTTTTTCACATCGCTAAGTAATAGGTTGTATGTGCAAATTCCTAATTATTATACCCTACAAATGAACTACAATGAATAAAAAAACTCTTTTTTTTAATCTACAAATATAAATGTAATATATTGATATATAGTGATCTATATAAAGAAATAATATCTACAAAATGCTGTTTGATAAAAACTGTAAAAATATAGGTTCTTTAAATATTTTGTAGATAGTCTGTCAAGTCATCCTCCGAAGATAAGTTTAGAGATTTACGTAAACGATATCGATTCATGTTGATTGTTTTGGGAACATTTCCTGTGAGCATCGAGATTTCTTTGGTAGATAGATTTACCCGTAATAAAGTAGCTAGATATCTTTCTCCTTGTGTTAAATTGGGATGCCGTTCGGATAGCCGTTGAAGGAACTCCTGGTTCTTTTCTTCAACATTCATTAGCAAGGTGCTGTTCGTCTTATCTCCATTCTGATATTGGCTGATGAAGGCATTGACTTTCTTCAGATGAGGAATCAATGCCTGTTGGTCCATCTTATATCCTTGCTTTATCATTTCTCTGATTTTCTCCAGCATTTCATTGCGGCTATGCAGGAATACAGCAAAACTGGTAGCTTCCTGACGACTGTTGTATAATGCGCTTTGTACAGATTTTAATTCGAGTTCTTGCTGTCGTACTTTAAGTTCTGCCAATTCATGTTCCGATTGCTCCAGATTATAGCGGGTAACCATTAACTGCATATTCTTTTTGCGTTTATACCATTGGTATAGAAATATACTGAGTACTATCAATGAGATGAATATGATTACTAGTACAAACAGGTTCCGTTTCAGTAGTTCTATTTCATAAGCTTGCTCTCTTAGTTCTGCTTTCCTTTGTTGGTTTTGATATTGTTTATGGGAAATTTCCTGTTCTACGATGCGTAATTTACTTCCACTTTGCAATTCTTTGCTAAGGGTATATAGTTGTATCAGGCATTTATAAGCGTTTTTATGGTCTCCAAGGGCATCGTATACCCAAGATAAATATTCGTAATTATCACAAATCAGTTCTTTGGCACTGATGGAAGAAGCGACCTCGTATGCTCTTTGTAAAGCCATCAAGGCATTGTTATATTGTTTTGCATAGAAGTATTGTTTTCCCATATTGTTATAGTTTTCCCCTAATGACCATTGAGAATTCAAGTTCTTGTTGATGATAATGGCCTCATTAATTAAACTTAGCTTTTCATTAAAATCACCCTCATATAAACATAGATTATTCAAATTGGCGGATATCCCTCTTAAATTTTTCTGACTGCGGTTTATTATAAGGGCTTGTTTGAGGAATTGTTCAGCTGTGTTGAACTCATTCATGGAATAATGGATGATGCCACGATCATTGTAGCATAGTGCGATAGAAATGGAATCTCCGATGGATTTAAAGATTGAGATGGCTTTCTCATTCATTTCGATCGCTTTGTTATAGTCGGTCAGTTTACAATAGAGTGCTCCTATCAGTGCGTAAATTTGTCCATTCAGCTCTTTATTGGCAGGAGTTGCATACTCCAATGCGTCATATAGATTTTTGATGCTCACATCAAAATTGCCTAATAGCTTTTCTGCCTGACTGTAATAGAACATTGCTTCGGCTTTTTGATCATTTTGCCTTTCTTCAGGAAACAATTCAATTACCTTGGCAGCATAGTAACTGGCCTGCTTCGGATTATTGTATAAGGCTTCAACCGACTTTTTAATCAGTGCCTCGGCTTCTTGTTGTTTATTACGGGCATTAGCCCATGAGAGATTCAGCAGGCAAAGGAGAATATATACAAGTAGGTTGTTTTTCATAATCAAGCGTATTTTTGCAAAAATAGTGATTTTCTTTGTAAAAAGACACTCTTGTTTCTCTTTTAAAAGAATATCTTTGCAAGCAACAATAAAGATGAGCTATGTTATTACCTTATTTGAATAAAGATCTGATAGAGGCCGGTTGTGATGAGGCGGGCAGGGGATGTCTGGCAGGATCTGTATATGCAGCAGCTGTTATTTTACCTGTAGATTTTAAGAATGAATTGCTGAATGATTCCAAGCAACTGACGGAGCATCAGCGTTATGCGCTGCGAGAGATTGTGGAAAGAGAAGCATTGGCATGGGCTGTAGGTGTAGTGACTCCTGAAGAGATAGACGAGATAAATATCCTTAATGCGTCTTTTCTGGCAATGCATCGTGCTGTGGATCAATTGAAAATTCGTCCTCAACATTTATTGATTGATGGGAATCGTTTTAAAAAATATCAGGATTTACCGCATACTACTGTGGTAAAAGGAGATGGAAAATATCTTTCTATTGCCGCTGCATCTATTCTGGCGAAAACCTATCGTGATGATTATATGAATGAACTGCATAAAGAATATCCTTTTTATGATTGGAATAGTAATAAAGGTTATCCTACTAAAAAGCATCGTGCGGCTATCCGTGAACATGGAACAACGCCATATCATCGGATGACTTTTAATTTGTTGGGAACAGATCCCCAATTAGAGATTCCTTTCTAATTTGAAGAATATATAGGAGGATGGGATAACTTCTTTACATTTCATTCTACTTGGTTGAAAATAAAGCGAAGAATCTGTTTGATTCATATGAGTAGTAACAGATTCTTCGTTTCACTTTTTTACAATGGTCTTATTCAGCATATCAATATTTTCCCCGTTGATAAGAGCGATGTCCATAAATAGTGATTACCACAAAACAGATAAATGGCAGGATAAATGAAACATTTACGGCTGGCATATTCCAAATGGTATTCATATCAATAATACTTGCTTGTAAAGGAGGAAGTACGGAACCTCCTAAAATAGCCATAATCAGGCCGGCTGCTCCAAACTTTGCATCATCTCCCAATCCGGTAAGCGCTATGCCATAGATTGTGGGGAACATTAATGACATACAGGCTGTTACAGC
>OGLV01000565.1_pt1 | contig 12019 bp, 10 predicted proteins | sample 1572851 | NCBI WGS metagenome assembly OGLV01 (sample SAMEA2582005, study PRJEB24529) | metagenome | biome: Human gut stool | place: China | collected 2011
AGAAGGCCTCACGCACCGCCTGAGAGCAGCCCTCGTCCATGGTGAACCGGGAGCGGGACCAGTCACAGGAGGCACCCATCTTCTTCTGCTGCTCCACGATACGGTTGCCGTACTTCTCCTTCCAGGCCCAGACACGCTCCAGGAACTTTTCACGACCCAGATCATAGCGGGTCAGGTGCTCCTCCTCCCGCAGTCGCTCCTCCACCTTGATCTGGGTGGCGATACCGGCGTGATCGGTGCCGGGAAGCCACAGGGCGGAATAGCCCTGCATCCGCTTGAAGCGGGTGAGGATATCCTGCAGCGTGGAGTCCATGGCGTGGCCCATGTGCAGCTGGCCGGTGACGTTTGGGGGAGGCATGACGATGGAAAAGGGCTTCTTCTTCGGGTCGGCGTCCGCCTTGAAGCAGCCGTTGTCCATCCACATCTGATAGATATGCGGCTCCACCTCACGGGGATCGTATACCTTCGGCAATTCTTTACGCATATGTTCTCTCCTTCTGATTTGGATTTTATCATCAAAAAAACCGCCCCGCTCCGCCGATGCGGAACAGGACGGACTGTGATCCGTGGTACCACCTGTTGTTCGGGATGACTCCCGCACTCATAGGGCAAGCGCCCCGCCCCGATAACGGAGGGCAAACCGTTGGGACCTACTGCCGTGTTCAGTCCAAGGCTCCGGGACGACTTGGGCGGCGCATCACGGGAGCTTACACCTGCCGCTCCCTCTCTTGGCTTCCGCACTCCGCTTACTGCTTCCCTTCTGTGCCGTTACACAATATGTATGCAGTATAATACACTCCCGGAAAAAAGTCAAGTTCCCCTTTCCCTCTGGGCGGGGCGGTGTTATAATAGGGAGTATCTAAGAGAGGAGGCGCCGCCTTGCATATTCTGGAGCATTTGCGTACCGTGAACCGACACCGCCATCTGGTGCGGAAATACTGCTTCCGGTTGGGACTGTACTGGCAGGGACTGACCCATGATCTCAGCAAATACAGCCCCACGGAGTTCTGGCGCAGCGCCAAATACTATCAGGGCTACCGCAGTCCCAACGATCAGGAGCGGCTGGTCAACGGCGTCAGCCTGTCATGGCTCCACCACAAGGGCCGCAACCGCCACCATTTTGAATATTGGATCGACTACTGCCGGGGCGAGGACGGAACGCCCTTCATCGGCGGCTGCAAGATGCCGGTGAAGTATGTGGCGGAGATGTTCTGTGACCGCATCGCCGCCTGCCGGGTGTATCAGAAGGAGAAATACACCGATGCCTCTCCCTACGACTATTTCCAGCACTCCAAGGGGCATCTGTGCCGGTCGGAGCACGGTCACGGCTTCATCCATCCGGAGACCAGCGAGCTGCTGACCCGGTGGCTGCTGCTTCTGAAGGAGCAGGGCGAGGACGCCGCCTTCCTTCAGATCCGGCAGGAGCTGAAGGAGCTGCGGAGAGCGTAAATACCGGACAAAAGCCGCTGTCGATCCATTGTGTCGGGAGCGCCTTTTTCTTTTCGGTGTTTTTCACAGGCTTTCCTTTGATTTATACAGCATATTGCACAATTTCTATGTAGGGAATCCCATTAAAAAATGGCAGCAGCAGGGGTTGTGGAAGGATGTGCGCCGTGATATACTGTATGATCGTGAGAGGAAAAATGGTGAAAAAGAGGAACATATGATGGAGAAAAACGGGAAAAAAAGTTTATTTTCGATTGAAATAACCACAGGGTCCCTGTGGAAAAATATTCTGCTGTTCAGCCTGCCGCTGATGATGACGCAGGTGCTGGAGGTGCTGTTCAACCTCAGCGACGTGGCCATTGCCGGTAAATTTGCCGACTATCTGGCGCTGGGCGCTGTGGGCTCCACCACTCTGCTGGTATCCCTGTTTACGGGACTGCTCATTGGCATCGGCAGCGGTGTCAACGTGGTCGTGGCCCGTGGACTGGGGCTGGGCAGTCATGAGGACGTGGAGAAGACCATCCACACCTCCCTGCTCATCTGCAGCGGTATCGGTATCGTGGTGTGCCTGGTCTGTCTGCTGCTGGCGAAGCCCATGCTGCTACTGCTGAATACCAAGGAGGACTTGCTGTCCGGCGCCGTGGGGTATCTGCGGATCTACGCTCTGGGTATGCCGGCCATGGCGGTATACAACTTCGGCAATGGTGTCCTCAGTGCCGCCGGGGACACAAAGCGGCCTCTGCTGTATCTGAGCATTGCCGGCGTGGTGAATGTGGCCCTGAACCTGTTCTTTGTGATCCAGTGCCACATGGCCGCCCTCGGTGTGGCCATCGCCAGCGCCATCGCCCAGTGGCTGTCCGCTCTGCTGATCATGCGGCATCTGATGAGCCAAAAGGATGCCTGCAGAGTGCATCTGAAAAAGCTGTGCATCGACAAGGCCGCCGCCAAGCGGGTGCTGATGATCGGCATCCCCTCCGGCCTGCAAAACGCCATCTTTGCCGTTGCAAACCTCTTCGTACAGATCGGCGTCAACAGCTTCGATTCGGTGATGGTATCCGGTAGCTCGGCAGCTGCCAACGCCGATACGCTGATCTTCAATATGATGTCAGCCTTCTATACCGGCTGCGCCACCTTTGTCAGCCGCAACTGGGGTGCCGGAAAGACGGATCGTATCCTCAAGAGCTACCGTATCGTTCTGCTGTATTCCTTTCTGGTGGGCAGCATCTGCGGCGGACTGCTGCTGCTGTTCGGAGACAAGTTCCTTGGACTTTTCGCCAATGAGGCGGACGTGATCGCCGCCGGTATGCAGCGACTGAAGATCATGGGCTTCTCCTTCGGCGTCAGCGCCCTGATGGACGCCAGCATTGCCGCCTCCCGTGGAATTGGGCGCAGCATCATCCCCACCATCATCGTCATCATGGGCTCCTGCGTGTTCCGGGTCATCTGGGTGTACACGGTGTTCGCCTACTTCGGCACCATCCCCTCCCTGTTCCTGCTGTACATCTTCTCCTGGGCCATCACGGGCATTGCCGAGTGGGCCTACTTCCGGCACAGCTACAAGAAATACATCCTGCACGGACAAATATGGTAAACGAACGCCCCGGCCAGTTGACTGACCGGGGTGTCTTTTTTCGGTTCTGGTTGCATATACAAACAACTGGCCCTCCGGCATACTCGGAGGGCCAGTTTTACAGCTTATTCAGGATACGCTTACTCGGCGTCCTCGTCCCCGTCGTTCAGCAGAGCACGGATGGACAGGGAGATCTTTTGCTTCTCCTCATCCACAGCGGTAATCTTGGCATCCACGATCTGGCCCTCGGACAGAACGTCACCGGGCTTCTCGATGCGGCGATCGGCGATCTGGGAGATGTGGATCAGGCCATCCACACCGGGAACGACCTCAGCGAAAGCACCGAAGGTCATCAGCTTCACGATACGGACGGAAGCCACGTCGCCCACCTTGTAGGTCTCCATGAACTTGTCCCAAGGATTGCAGGAACGGTCCTTCACACCCAGAGAGATCTTGTGCTTCTCAGGATCGAAGGAGATGACGTACACATCCAGCGTGTCGCCCACAGAAACCACCTCAGCGGGGTTCTTGATGCGGGACCAGGACAGCTCGGAGATATGTACCATGCCGTCCACGCCGCCGATGTCCACAAACACGCCATAGCTGGTCATGGACTTGACGGTGCCGGTATAGTGCTTACCCACCTCGATGCTCTCCCAGATGGCGGCCTGAGCAGCCTGACGCTCCTCATACTGCACGGCACGGATGGAACCCACCACACGGCGGCGGGCGCGATTGACCTCGGTGATCCGCAGGGAGACGGTCTGGCCGATCATCTGGCTCAGATCAGCACCACGGGGCTGACCGCTCTGAGAGGCGGGAACGAACACACGCACACCCTTGACGTTGACGACGATGCCGCCCTTGTTCTCCTCGGTGACCTTGCCCTCAAGAGTGGTTTTGTTCTCGCAGGCCTCAGCGATATCCTCCCAGACCTTCACGGCGTCCAGACGCTTCTTGGAGAGCATAGCGTAGCCCTCCACGTCGTTGACACGGATGATGTAGGTCTCGATCTCGTCACCCACCTTCACCACGTCCTCAGGCTTCACGCTGGAATCGGCGGACAGCTCTTCCGCGGAAATATAGCCTGCCTGCTTGCAGCCCAGATCCACCTGAACCTCGGTGGGACCCACGGCCGTCACGATACCGGTTACCTTCTCTCCTGTATTTAAAGTCTTAAAGGATTTGTCCAGCAGTTCCTCAAAGCTCTCTTCCTGGGGTTCCATGTTCTTGATTTCTTCGCTCATTGTTGTATATACCTCCTTAATGATGCCCGCCGGGGTGGACGCGCCGGCCGTAAGCCCCGCCATTGTGCATCCGGAAAGAAAGCCCGTCGTCAGCTCCCCCGCCTGTTCGATCTGATACACGACAGGGCAAGCCTTACGGCAGATCTCCGCTAAATGCTTCGTGTTGGCACTTTTACGATCTCCGACCACGACCATTACGTCAGCCTGAGCTGCCAATTCGGCTGCCTCCAACTGACGCCTATGCGTAGCGCTACATATTGTATCAAAGATTTTTGCGTTTGTACACAGTTTTTTTAAAATTTCTTTGGAAGTTTCCCAAATTGTTCGGATGCAGGTGGTCTGAGCCACCGCCGTCAGGGACAGAGACTGCCGGGAAGGCTTCTGCAGGAGCCATTTTTCAAGCTCCTCCGGCCCCGGGAATATGACGCTGCGATCCGACCAGCTGGCTACACCCATGACCTCCGGATGCCGAGGCTCCCCAATGATAAGGGGGATACGCCCCTCCCGGTCGGCCTGCGCCACCAGCTGCTGGATCCGCAGTACGTTAGGACAGGTGGCGTTGACACACACCGATCCCAGTTGCTCCAGACGGTCAAAGACCTCCTTGCGCTCCCCGTGGGAGCGGATGATCACCGTCTCGCCGGGGCGGACCTCCTCCACGGAGTCCACCTGTCTGGCCCCCAGCGCCTCCAGCTCTGCCACCACATGGACGTTGTGGATGATGCTGCCCAGCATGGCGCAGCCGCCCTTTTCACGGGCTGTCTCCTCCGCCAGCTTCACAGCCCGCTCCACGCCGTAACAGAAACCGGCGCTTTTGGCTACTCTTACCTCTGCCATTGGATTCCCCCCAGCGCATAGGCCCGACGCATGATCTCCTCGGCGTTGGACTGATAATCCTCCGCCGTTCCCTTCCGGCCGGTATATACCGGGTCGTAGGGCTTTCCGATGATGATGGACACCCGGTGAAACAGGCGCTTGTCCCGGCCGATGAACACCGGCACCAGCGGCACGCCGGAGCGAATGGCCATCATGCCTACGCCGCCTTTGACATCCACGCTGCCGGGCTCTTTGACCCGTGTCCCCTCCGGGAATACCAGCAGATTCCAGCCGTCCCGCAAGCTCTGGATGGAGGTCTTGACGGCGGCGATGTCGGAGTTTCCCCGATCCACCCCGAATACGCCGATGGCCCGCAGAAAGGCTCCCACCACGGGAATTTTCATCAGCTGCTTCTTGGCCATGATCCGCAGGGGGAAGTCCTGCCGCATGGCGCATATCAGCAGGATGGGGTCCACGGCGCTGGAGTGATTGGCGCACAGCAGTACCGGCTGATCCTTGGGGAGATTTTCCAGTCCCTCCACCCGCAGCGGGTGAAGAAACGTGACAAAGGGCCGCCATGTGGCCCGGATAAAGCGGTAAAAGCGATTTTTTACCATCCGATCCTCTCCTTTATCATGTGCAGCAGGGCCTCCCGGCTCTGGTCAAAGTCCAAATGGCTGGTATCCAGCAGCAAAGCGTCCTCCGCCTGCCGCAGGGGTGCCGTCTCCCGATGGCTGTCTGCCCAGTCCCGCTGGAGGATATCCGAGAGCACCTGATTGTAGGGCTGCGGCGTTCCCCGCTGCTCCAGCTCCTTCATGCGGCGCTGGGCCCGAATCTCCGGCGAGGCCGTCAGGAAGATCTTTACCTCCGCCTGCGGCAGCACTACCGTGCCAATATCACGACCGTCCATCACCACACTGTGGCTGCGGGCCAGCTCTCGCTGCATCTCCAGCAGAAAGGCCCGTACCTCCGGGATGGCGGAGACCACCGAGGCCCAGCGGGAGATTTCCGGACGGCGGATGACGTCCGTCACGTCCTCCCCGTTGAGCAGCATACGCTGCAGGCCGTCCTCACCGTAGGCCATGCTCACCTGAATGTCCGGCAGCAGGGCGATGATGGCCGCCAAATCATGCGGGTCTGCCTCCCGGCGGCAGGCGTACAGGCCGATGGTGCGGTAGATGGCCCCGGTATCCACGTAGAGGATGCCCAGCTCTGCCGCTGCGGCCTTGGCCAGTGTGCTTTTCCCTGCGCCGGAGGGGCCGTCAATGGCCACGGCGTATCTCTTGTTATCCATGCGATTCGCTCCTTGTTCCTCTGCGGCACTGACCCCGGCACAATGGCCGGTGGCCCATGCGATCTGCAAATTAAAACCGCCCGTATAGGCGTCTACATCCAGAATTTCCCCGGCAAAATACAGCCCCTGTACCAGCTTGGAGGCCATGGTGGCAGGCTGCACCTGCCCTACCTTCACGCCGCCGGAGGTGATGATGGCCTCCGCCACAGGCCGTGGCCCAGTGACGGGCATGGTGAAGCGCTTCAGCAGCTGCACCAGCGCACGGCGCTGCTCTCTGGTCACAGCGTTGGCCTGCTGCTGGGGGTCCATCCCCAAACGGTTCAGTATCACCGGCACCATGCTGTGGGGAACCAGACCGGAAAAGATGCGCTCCACGCTGCGGTTGGGGGCCTCACCCAGATCCCGCAGGATGCGGCTTTCCAGCTTCTGTTCGTCCAGCGCAGGCTTTAAGTCGATGCTGAGACGGTAGGTCTCCTTCTCCCAATTCCGCAGATGGGCGCTGGCCGACAGCACCAGCGGCCCGGAGACGCCGAAGTGGGTGAACAGCATCTCGCCAAATTCCCGGAAGATGGCTTTCCCTTTCCGGTTCAGCACCGTCAGCTCTACGTTTTTCAGAGCCAGCCCCTGCATCTGCCGGCAGGCCTCGTCCTCACTGACCAGCGGGACCAGTGAACCGTGGGGCGGGACGATCTCATGCCCCAGCTGCGCCGCCATGCGGTAGCCGTCGCCGGTGGATCCGGTGGCGGGATAGCTGACACCGCCGGTGGCCAGCACCACCGCCTTCGCCGGGTAGGTATCCTTCTCACCACGGACGCCGGTGACAGCACCTTCCTCTGTCTCGATGGAAACCGCCCGGTCGTGCGACCAGTGCACCTTCAGGCGATCCAGTCGGTGCTTCAGAGCACCGGATACATCGAAGGAGCAATCAGACTGGGGAAAGACCCGGTTGCCCCGCTCCGTTTTTAAGGGGACACCCAACTCCTCAAAAAAAGCCATGACATCCTGGCTATTAAAGGTGGAAAAAGCACTGTAAAGGAATTTTCCATTACGGGGGATATTTTGCAGAAGTGCCTCCTCCGTACAGTTGTTGGTGACGTTGCAGCGTCCTTTTCCCGTGATATTCAGTTTTTTTCCCAACCGCTCGTTGGGCTCGATCAGCGTGACTTGCGCCCCTCGGCCGGCAGCGGCAATGGCCGCCATCATTCCGGCGGCTCCCCCGCCGATAACTACCACTCTTTTACTCATCTTCCGTTTTCCCGAACACACTGTATTGTGACCAGACCCGCTCCAGCTCGGAGAAGGTTTCCGGCACCTCTTCGTTTTTCCGCTGACCCACCGTGACGATCAGGGCATTCAGCAGACTCAGCGGCGCTGTGATGGAGTCCACAAAGGAAATCATGTCACTGCGGACCAGCAGCGCTGCCGAGGCCAGCGGATACAGGGGGGCCAGCGTACTGTCGGTGATGGCCACCACATCCGCCCCCTTTTCTCTGGCGTACTGCACGGCATTGACGGTCATTTTGGAGTACCGGGGAAAGCTGATAGCCAGCAGCACATCACCGGGCTGCACCTGCACCAGCTGCTCGAAGGTCTCCCCTGCCACGGCGTTCTGCACCAGTGTCACATTTTTGAAGATCAGGCGGAAATAGAAGTTCAGATACCCCGTCAGAAACGATGACGAGCGCATCCCCAGCAGGTAGATGTGCTGTGCCTTCAGCAGCTTGTCCACCATCTGCTCGAACTGCCCCCGGTCCACCTGCTCGATGGCGGTACGGAGACTGTCCATATCCCGCTGCATGACGCTGGTCAGCAGATCCCCCTGCATCTGGTCGTTGGACACCTGAATGCGCTGGATAGAGGTGAGCTTTCCACGGATCAGCTCCCGCAGATCCCGCTGCATCTCCGGATAGCCCTCGTAGCCCAGCTGGGCGGCGAAGCGCACCACCGTGGACTCGCTGACCTCCACCATCTGTCCCAGCCGGCTGGCGGTCATAAAGGCCGCCTTGTCATAGTGCTCCAGAATGTAGGCGGCAATGCGCTTTTGTCCCTTGGAAAACTGTGGCATTTGCTGGCGAATGGTATGCAGCACGTTGTTATTCAACCCCATCGCTTCCCTTCAAGTCTTGTAATTCCTCATCTGTTAAGTATCTCCACTTGCCAGATGGAAGGTTCCCCAAATGCAGGGTATGCTCCTGCACCCGCCGCAGCCGCAGCACGGAAAGCCCCGCCTGACGGCACATCCGGCGGATCTGCCGGTTCTTGCCCTGATGGATGATCACCTCCAACACCGCCGTCTCCCCTTTTTGGGACAGACGGCTCACCTGTGCCGGTTGAATGGGCTCCCCCTCCAGCATCCGCATCCGGGAGAGCCGTTCCTCGGCCCCCTCCAGAGCGCCGGATACCGTCACCTGATAGACTTTGTCCACCTGATGCCGGGGATGCAGCAGCTGTTGGGTCAGGGTCCCGTCATTGGTGAACAACAGCAGCCCCTCGGAATCCTTATCCAGCCGTCCCACGGGGAACACTCTCCGGCCGCAGTCCGCCACCAGTTCCGCCGCCGTTTTGCGGCCCCGCTCGTCGGAAAGGGTGGTGACGTACCCTCTGGGCTTGTTCAGCATCAGATACACCGGCTCCGGTGCCGCAGCCACAGGCCTTCCGTCCACCAGCAGGGTATCCCGCTCCGGGTCGCCGCTCTCCCCCAGTCCGGCCACCCGGCCGTTGAGGGTCACACGCCCCTGCCGCAGCAGTTCCTCTGCCGCACGGCGGGAGGAGATACCGCAGCGGGCGATCCATTTTTGCAGGCGTTCCTCCATGGGATCCCTCCTTACGGCCCGAAGCCAAATTCATACAGGGTGGCGTGATCCGCCCAGTCGTTGCCGTCCTGTAACGTGACGGCAACCAGAGTTCGCCCGTTTCGCCGGACGCAGCTCACCAGCGTCCGCCCCGCCGCACGGGTGTAGCCAGTCTTGAGACCGATGCACCCGTCGATGCTGCGGAGCAGCCGGTTATGATTGGTCATGGTGCGGCCGCCCACCGTAACGCTGCGGGTGGAGCACAGCCGCACAAGTGTTTCGTTTTTTACGGCGCAGGCCGCCAGACGGGCCATGTCCCGTGCCGTGGAATAGTGGCCCTCCTGATCCAAACCGTTGGGATTTGCAAAGGAGGTACCGGTCATGCCCAGCTCCGCCGCCTTGCGGTTCATCTCCGCCACAAAGCGCTCCAGACCGCCGCAGTGGTCCGCCAGAGCCAGCGCCGCATCGTTGCCGGAGCACAGCAGCAGACCGTACAGAAGCTCCTCCACCGTCACCCGGTCGCCGGGCTTCAGGTACATGGAAGAGCCCTCCGCCATGTGGTGCCGGGTCACCGTGACCATATCCCCCAGACCGCCACGCTCCAGCACCACCAAGGCTGTCATCAGCTTGGTGGTGCTGGCAATGAGCATCTGCCGGTCGGGATTCTTTTCGTACAGGACCTCCCCCGTATCGCCGTCCATGAGAATGGCCGCTGTAGCGGAAGTATCTGCCGCCCACGCCGTGGGCAGGCACAGCAGCACGATTGCCGTCACTGCCGTCAGGATTCGCTTGTACACAGGATCACCCTCTTCCCTCAGGTGATCCTATTCTATTCCGTCAGAAGCTCTCTTTTTCCTCTTTCCGCTTATCGATGAAGTGCTCCACCCGGTCCATGACCTCCGGAACCATCTCCACCATGCGGGCCGCCGTGGTCACGGCAGGCACGCCCACCGGCAGCACACGGGTCACACCGTCCTTCACCACCAGAAACGCCACCGGCTCCACCTTCACACCTGCAGTGCTGGCGCCGCCGAACATGGCGGGGGTCTGCTTGCCGTAGTCCCCGCCACCGCAGCCAAAGCCGAAGCTCAGCCGGGACACGGGGATCAGGGTCACGCCGTCCGGCGTCTGGATGGGCTCACCGATGATGGTGTTGGAGTCCACCATCTCCCGAATTTTGCTCATGGAGGCATCCATCAGATCAATAAGGGAGTGATTCTTCTTCTCGTTGTTTTCCATAGTATAGCTTCCTTTCTTTATGATGCGGTCTGCTCCTGTGCCGGCGGCGGAGCCGCTTTCACAGATTGTTCGATTTCCTTTTTCCGTTTCCGCAGCCATTTCAGCAGCGGGATGCCGAAGCCCAAGCCGATGATGAGCAGATCACCGATGCGGAAAGCGACACCTGCCTCTCCCTCTATTTGGGTGCGGGCTGCACCGAAATCCGTTCCCAGATGGATGTGCGGGTCCGGTATCTTCAGCAGCCGTTCCAGCTGGGGCATCAGCGTCCACATGGCGCTGCTGGCCCAGCCATAGGTCTGCGCCACGGCAGCAGGATCCTCCCCGGCAAAGACCACGGACAGACGCAGGGGGTCGATCCGCATCCGCCGCCGGGTCCGAGCCAGCGCCCGCTTCAGGCCCTCCCACAGGTACGGCAGCGCCGAGCGGACATCCTCGAAGCTCAGAGAGAGCTTTTCCCGCTGCTTGGCAGGCTCCTTCTCCTGTGCTTCTCCCTTGGCTTTTTTCTTCTGCTTGGTCTTTTGCTCTGTCTCCGTCTTTTCCGGCCGGGGCAGCAGCTGGATGCGGGCCGGACCGGCTATGACCGTCAGCTCCAGCTGTTCACCGAAGCGGAGGTGTACTCCCACCCGCAGCAGCAGAAGCAGGATAAGCAGCAGCAAAATGCCGCCGATGATCCACAGTGCCGCCAAGCCACTCCCCCCTTTCGCCGTTTATACGGCAATCTTACGCATTTGTATCATTCAGCACGGAGCCGTCCTCCGCCAGACGCAGCTGGCCGTCGGTCTCCATCCCCGGCATCTCCGGCAGATCCTCCAGCGAGTTCAGGTGGAACGCCCGGAGGAACGCTTTGGTGGTGCGGTACAGCCGTGGTCTTCCCGGCACCTGCAGCCGCCCGCACTCCTCGATAAGATGCCGGTCCAGCAGCAGCCCCACGGTATAGGAGCTGTCCACGCCACGGATCTGGTCCACATAGGCCCGTGTGGTGGGCTGGTAGTAGGCGATGATGGTCAGCACCTCCAGCGCCGGCTGGGACAGCTTGGCGGGCTTGCGTATCTCAAAGGCCCGACGGATAACGTCGGCATACTCCGGGGCGGAGCACAGCTGCCAGCTGTCCTCCAGACGCAGCAGCCGCATCCCACGCCGCTCAAAGCTGTAATAGTCCATAAGCTTTTGCAGCACAAGCTCCGCTGTTGGTCGATCCAACTCCGCCGCCAGACAGATGCGGTCGATATGCACCGGTTCGCCGGAGGCAAACAGGATGCCCTCCACGGCGGCCTCGATCTCTTTCATTTCCCGTGTTTCCACGCTCATTCCTCCTCCGTCTCCTGACAGGTCACCGTGCAGTCGGCGGCAGAGCCCGCCAACCGGATGATATGGTTCCGGCACAGCTCCAGCACCGCCATGAATGTAGCCACCAACTCGCTGCGGCTGCGGCTGCCACGGAACAGCAGCAAAAACCGGGTGATGCCGTTCCTTTTCAGCCGCTCCACCAACTCCTTGGCCTTCCGCTCCACCGGATACGGCTCCCGCTTGACGATCTCGTCAAAGGCCCGCAGCGGCGGTGTCTCCGCCTGACCCCGGCGGTCCAGCACTTCCTGCATAGTAATGACCAGATGCC
>OGLV01000572.1_pt1 | contig 11846 bp, 10 predicted proteins | sample 1572851 | NCBI WGS metagenome assembly OGLV01 (sample SAMEA2582005, study PRJEB24529) | metagenome | biome: Human gut stool | place: China | collected 2011
GTAAGCAAAGCAACATGGGCTGTTGCAAAATGCTTTGCAACAGCCCATGTTTCTTTTCTTACTCCCGGTGCACCTCCGGCGGTCAATCTTCCATACCGTCAAAAATGCTATCGTCATAGTAGTTATTTTCGTTGGGGTCATGCAGTGGGTACCATACCTGTGCAAAAAACGGATTGACCCTTGCTATCGCATCGTAATTCCATGGAGACGGCAGGCAGTCCGGACACCAATGCCCACCCTTCAATGCCAGATTGGGGGACATCTCAAACTCATGCCCCAACGCACAGCGCCATTTCAGCGGTGTGAAGAGATCGCCCTTGACCATTGTATTCGACAGGCATTCCCCGCCGCGGAACTCCGCCGCCCGAATCATATCCTCTAGGTCGAGGCTTGCCTCCGGCTTTGTCTCATCATATCCATGATCCAAAAAGGAGGGCTCCATACTCGGCGTTTCCACCTTGAATTCCTTCCATGAGCCGATCTTTTTCCAGTTCTCATGGCTGCCATAATAAGCGGTCACACGGGGCGTGATGTTATTTTTAATCCACGTCTGCGTTCCATACTTTTCCTTATAAGCCATCTTGATCATGCCGGCCTTTTTAATCAGTCCGCTCGGAATCACCTTCGCCAGCTTATAGTAGCCCGGCACATGCTGAGAAAGCTGCGCAAAATATTCCTTGATGGGCACATTGTGACGGAAGTGCAGGTAATCATCAAGCGTATCGGAATCTGTAAACCAATGGCCGTGGAAATTACGCAGTGTAAACCAATTTGGCTCAAAAATCTTTTTGGGAGAATCCAGGCCGATTGCCCGCAGGAGATAAACTTCGAACTCATAATTTGTGATGCGGTATTCCGCACCGCTACCGATGTTGTAAAACCTTCTCCAAAAGCTTTCCGGCACATCATCGCCACATACATTTGCAAGCAGTAGGCCGGAATCCTCAATTGTCGCCCATTCCAGCACACCGTTGATCGGCACATGATACATGATCGGATCAAAATTTTTGAGAATCCCCGGGTAGAGGATACCCGTCTGCCGCAGGGAAACCCAGTGCTTCAGGCCAGATTCAGCCACCTTTGCCTCGGCGATCGTTTTGCTGATTGCATAGTGATCGTAAACACTAATCTTGATCGGATCGCCCGTGCGGCCCCAGTGGATGGGCGGATTGCGGTCACCCGTTTGGGCGACGGTGCCGATATAGACGAGCTTGACCGCATCCGGATCGGGCTGTGCCTTGATCGCACGAATGATATTCTCAATCGCGCCGATATTGGTTTTCATCGTGCGCTTTGGGAAGTAATCCGCCGCGGGGGAGACCATCCCGCCCACATGAAGGATATAATCTGCACCGGTTACGCACGCGAGCACATCCTCATAGTTTGTGAGATCGCCCCAGACGAGCTTCACGCTCGGATCGTTGGCATAGAATTTGAATTTTTCCCTGTTTTTGTCGCTACCGCGGTTGAGCAGCACCAGATTGAATTGATCTTTTCTCTGATAAAGCTCTTGGAACCCGGCAAACCCCATATTGCCGGATGCACCAGTTAAAAATACCGTTTTCTTCTCAGACAATGAAATCGCCTCCAACTCTCTCTTGCATGAGTGGACACGGGGAAACAACCGCAGGATAAAGGCCTGCTGGCGCCGGTTGGGCTGAGAACGCAGTCAGCGTGTGGTTGTATCTCCTTAACGGCGTTGTTTCCCCTTGCTCACGGATGCTTGGAATGATTCGAAAATAGTTTAGCATGGAGTGAATGAAAAATCAATACGTTCTGTTTGCAAATTGGACAAAACCTACAGATTAGTCATTCAATCAAGCGGGGCGTGACAAAAAAATTGCCTCGCCCCGCTTTCACCTATTTTCACTTATCATTCTGAAATTTCGCTCTCTACGCACGGCCATATCGCTCATTAAGCTGCCGGAAATACGCGGTATCAATCTGCCGGAGCGCTTCCTCCGTCATGCGGAAGCACCAGTTTCCCTCCGCTTCGCCGGGCAAATTCATGCGCGTATCTGTTCCATAGCCGCAGAGATCCTGCACCGGCAGAATCGTCATGCGTGCGGGCGTTTGCCAAAGCGTTTCAAAAATCGCGCGCAGCACGGGGCTCTGCGGCCCACCGGAGCCCCAATCGCCCGTAAAGCGACAATAAGCAAGCAGTTGGCTGCGCTCCTCCGGCTTAGCCGACCAGAGCCAGCCAAGCATCGTATCATTATCGTGCGTGCCGGTATAGGCAACATAATTTTCCGTGTATTTATAGGGCAAATGGATGCTGTCCCACCCATAGTAGGCAAACTGCATCACCTTCATGCCGGGATAACCGGCCTCCAGAAGAAATTGCACCAACCCCTCCTCCTCACAGCCGAGATCCTCCGCCACGATCTGCGGATTTGAAAATGCCGCATTGACCGCATGAAACAGCTCCATCCCCGGCCCTGGCTCCCAAGTGCCAACCCTCGCTGTTTTCGCATCCGCCGGCACGGCCCAATAGCGATAAAAACCTCGAAAGTGATCGATGCGTACCGCGTCATAAATCTTTAAGCTATTTCCGATGCGCTGAAGCCACCAGCGATAGCCATCCTGTTTCATTCTGACCCAATCATAGAGAGGATTACCCCAAAGCTGACCATCCTCGGAAAAGTAATCCGGCGGCACGCCCGCAATGCGCTTCGGCTCACCCTCGGGCGTGGTTTCAAACAGAGTGCGGTTCGCCCAGAAATCGGCGCTTTCATCAGAAACATAGATCGGCATATCGCCTAAGATAGAAATCCCATGCGCGTTGGCATAAGCCTTGAGCCGATTCCATTGCTGGAACAAAATGAATTGCTCAAAAATATAATAGTCGATGGCCTCCTGCGCCCCGTTTTTCGTCCATGCGCGCCATGGCTTCCCGCCGTTGGCATCCCGAGCCGCCATAAAGCGCGCATAGTCTATCAACCAAAAGGCCTGCTCCTCCCGGAATGCCTTCAGCTCCGCGCACCTAACGTCTGCTTTCTCATAAGCTTTGCGCATCAACGCCGCTTTTACACAGGCGGCCCATTTGTAATCAGCCTGATGAGGAGAGCCGCTGTAAACTGCCGCGTCCACCTCCGCCTGCGATAAATATCCATCTTTCAATAGCCCATAAGGATCAAGATAAAGGAGGTTGAGTGCAAACGCGCTGACGCTCGAATAGGGGGAATTCCCCTTTCCAATCGGGCACAGCGGCAGGATCTGCCACCATCTCATCCGCATTTCACACAGCAGATCGACAAACTGATAGCCTCCATGCCCAAAATCCCCGATGCCGAACGGCGACGACAGGGAGGAAAGATTCATCAAAACACCTGCGCTTCTTTGAAACACAAAACCACGATCCTTTCAAACGCCGATCTTCTTTTCTTTTTATTTAGCTTTTCCCACTTTGGGCATGAAGATCAGTCAAATCACGGAAATAAAACAAAAGGCCGTCTTTCTTGGAGACGGCCTGTCTGAACGGTGAAACATGCCTGTTCTAATGCGCTTACCAAACAGCTTGGCCCTTTCAAGCAGCCTAACGAATGATTAGGAAGAGAATCAATCAGGCATCTTACGTTTTTCCTTTCATATTATAAACATTTTTCATTTGTTTTACAATAGTGAAATAACAGTTTCATCATCGTATACCTTGTATGGTATCTCTCTCCAGGCGCTTCACTCCATCAAGCCATCCCGCATACGGATTCTTCTGTGGCAGCCTGCTGCGATCTCTTCATCATGCGTTACAATGAGGACTGTCATCCCCTTCTGATTCAGCTCCTGAAAAATACGCAGGATTTTTCCGCCTGTTTCCTCGTCGAGCGCGCCGGTGGGTTCGTCCGCGAGTAGCAGCTCCGCCGGATGCCCGGCAATCGCGCGGGCAATCGCTGTGCGCTGACACTGCCCGCCGGAGAGCTCGGGCGGGATGGTGTTTTCCTTTTCGCCCAATTCAAACTGATCCAGCAGCTCATAGACGCGCTCTTCGATCTTTTTTCTGGAATAGCCGCGGTAGCGCAGCGGAAGCGCGATATTCTGAAAAACTGTCATATCCTGAATCAGCGCAAAGTGCTGCACCACGAAGCCGATCTTTTGAGTCCGGAAGTCCGCGAGCTGACGGGCAGAAAATTGGGAGACCTCTTTCCCCTCGAAAAAATAGGAACCACCTGTCGGCTTGCACACACCGCCCAGAATATTCAAAAGCGTCGATTTTCCACAGCCGCTCTTTCCGGTGACAGCCAGAAGCTCTCCCCGCTCCACCTCCATATCTACGCCGCGCAGCGCATGAACGACCCCATCCCCCTTGCCATACGTCATGTGGATTTCCTTTAAAGCAAGCATCTGCATTATTCCTTCCCTCCAATCAAATCGCTGATGTCCATCCGGTGGACGTGGGAAAGCGGCACAACACAGGCCGCCGCCCCAATCAGAAGCGCAAGGCCCTGCATATACAAAATCGCCTGCCAGGATTGATGCGAAAGCCAGAGGCACAAAGTTGCCAATATATCGCCACCCAGCACGACGGCTCCTACAACCGCCGCAACATCCCACACAAGATCGCTCCATCGTGCGCCGTTGAGCAGGAAAACACCATATTCATAATGCTTCTCGCGGATAAATCCATTGACCGTGATGGAAATGCACAGAATTACAAAAACCGTCAGGATCATCAGCAATGCGTTGAACTGATCGGAAACCTCCTGCGTCATCGCAGAAAGGTCGGCAAGCTCCGAGCTCGTGGCTGTGGGATCATTCAAATGGATAAAATCCGGAAGCCCCGCCGCTTGCAGATGCGCCGAAACGATCGCCTGAACCGCTTCAAAAGATTGATCCGTTACAATAAAACCGGATGCCTGTTGGGAAAGGCGCCATTTATTGAATTCTGTCGGCTTGTTCTGCTGAGGATTCAACTGGGGGAGGAGCAGATACCGGTCGCAATACTCCGGCATCCCTCCTCGGGAGAAGGATGCATCTTTTTCCAAAAAGCCCACAATTTGAAGTGTGAACTCACGGCCCAGATAATTACATTTCAAAGTATCTCCCAGCGAAAAATCCGCCCGGTAGCCGCTGCCCGCGACGACGGGCAGCGTTTCCGCCTTCACATCGGCAAAATCCGCTCCCTCCAGCAGCCTGCCCTCCTGCGCCCGGAGCTGAAATTCGGAAAAAAAAGGCTCCGACACCTGATAGCTGTTGACCGTTGTATACAGGCGACCCTTTTCATCCTTTTGAACAAAATTGTCCACCTGCCCCTCCTCATATCCATAAATCAGTTCTCTCGGCATAGAGTAGTCTATAATAGTAATCGGCTGACCCATGGCCACAATATAAGAAAACTGTTTTTCCGCCATCATCTCCTGCACGAAATGCACAAGCTCTGGGTAATACAAATTTTCTTCATGCAGGAAGCGGTAAAAATCCGTTTCGCTCATGCTTTCCGATACGGTATAATATCGCTTTCCCCCGATCCGCGTCTGAAAATCCTCGATCTTCCGGCCGCTCTGCACCGCCTGATTCGCCACTGTTCCGGCCATGCCGAGGCAGAGCGCGCATTGGAGGATCAGAAATAGGGCCAGCATCCGGTGCCGTCTGAGAATCCGGCCGGACTGGGCGGCGTTCCAAACAAAACGTTTCATTTCATCGCCTCCGTGATGGGCTTTTCCAGCAGGGAGCACACCATAATCAGGCTGAATACCAGCGCACACGGCAGATAGCACGCAAAGCCGATCCCCAAAAAGCGGAGATACTGCGGGAATAGAGCCGCACAAAGCAATGCGCCCGCCGCCCCGGCTGCCACCACCATCGCACCATATTCCAGGCAGATTTCCCAGCCGACACGCCGCGTGGGGCAGCCCAGCAGCCGCTTGATGCAAACCTCCTTCTGCTTGCGGTTTTTCCACTCCAAAGAGAGCAGGGCAACACAGAGCAGGTCGCACAGGAGAATCACCAAAAACCACCTGCCATAGACCACATTGGGGATCAAACGCGACAGAGTGGCAGCGGACTGCGCGATCTCCTCTGCCTCCGCCCCATAATCGGCCTGCATTTTGGCGGCAAAGGCATCCGCCCGCTGCTCCCCGTCAATCCGGAAAAAATCCAGCCGGTAAAGGATATCCCGGAACAACTCCGGTTCTGCCAGCCCGTTGATCAGCACGGTGGAATCAAACGCCGTCTCCTCCTCCGGGCCCATGACACCCAACACCTCAAAGGGAACGCCTTGCAGCTCGATATAGGCCTTTCCTCCGCGCTGGACGAGCTCGCTCCGCCGGTTTTTGCCGACCACCGCGCAGCGGTTGCCAGCCGTAAAATCCGATTCCTGAAAAAAGCGGCCCTCCATCATGGGGAGATTCGCATAGGTTCCGCTGAAATAGATGGCCCGCACCTGCTCCGGGCCCTTGTAATCCTGATATACGGCAATATTTTTGCCGCAGGCCGCGGCAACGGCTGCAACCTCGCGCATGGTGATGGATTCTTTCCGGATCGCAAAGGCGCTGGAGCTTGTCCCCAAAAAACCGGCGTCCATGCCGACGATCGTCTCGCTGACCGTGATATGGTGAATCATCAAAATCGAGGCGGCAGGCAGAAACAAAAAAGACAGGATCAAAAAAAGGGAAATGATGTGAACCCTTTTTTTCAAAATTCTCATCCTATCATCTCCTCATGCACATATACCCTGTACTAAATTTAGAAAGTCGCACACGGAAATTTGCTTCATTATGATCCCCGTATGCGACTTTATTACTGATTAGATAACGCCAACTTTAAACACCATAAAAAGCATAAGCACGCAGCAGGGAAGCACCCAAATTACCCGAAAGGCCAGTTCCTGTAAAATGCCAGTTGGTGTATAGAAGGCTTTCAATCGGTGGAGGGTTAGGGCACCAAACTCTTCCTGTATCTTCCAATTCATTGCCTAAATAAGCACGTAAATAATAGACCCTCTTACAGTCCCCCATCTTCGCCCACGCACGCTTATACCAATTTTCATTTCCGCTTACAAATCGATAGTCCTTTTCACCGCCAGAGGAAAAATACGCATCCAGGGAACCTGCGGAAACTGGTACGATTAATGCGGACACAACTAACAAGCCTAAAAACAAGCATAAGAATTTTTTCAGTTTCATAATTTTTTCTCCTCCTTAATATTTTTCTATGTACATCTTAATTAAAACATTGGTATCACTCCCCCCATTTTTATGCTAACACTTTATATATAATATGTAAACTATAATTTATAATATTATATTATTTTATCTATAAGTGCAATTTGTCCTTATTTACCATTAATAAACAAATAAGCTCGGAGCAGCCTCCTTTCGGATGAGCTGCTCCGGGCGATTTCCCTCTAAATAAATTTCTACTTACTGCTCTGGCTCCTTACGCAGTAATTCGCCTGTGCTTGCTATAAGCCCTGCATATTAAAGTGCCCCGCCGGAATGATCCTACTACAAGGTTTGACTACTTTCTATCATATTCTTGAAATAAAAAAGAAAAGTGGACAAACCCTTCTGTTACAACAGTTTGTCCACTTCTCTTTATGAACTTTGGCTGCGGAACTAGGATTTGAACCCAGACAAACAGAGTCAGAGTCTGTCGTGCTACCCTTACACAATTCCGCATCGGCAAGAGACATTATAGTATATCATCGGGGGGTTGTCAAGCATTTTTTTAATTTTTTACCACCCTTTCCCTGTCCATCCTGCCCCGCGTAAGCCTAATGAAAGGCTCGTTTTTCATTTTATCCAATGGATTTCAAATTATTCTCTTTACTTTTTACCAGCGATTTTATACAATAGGAACAAATCGGATGCAGAAAAGGAGTAATAAAAATGTTGAAACGTCTATTTTCCCTTTTCCTCGCGCTGTTTATGGGCGTGTGGAATTTCATTGCCATCTGCTATGGCGTTGGCGTTGCATGGGGCCCAAAAATTGATCTTGACAAATTTGAGCTGACGTTTGAGGATACTTTTGACGGCGAACAGCTCGATTCTACCAAATGGACCACAAAAAAATATTGGAACAACGACCATGACTATATCCGCCAGGGCGGCTTCTGGGACCCCGAGCAGATCACAGTGAGCGACGGCACTCTGAAAATCACAACAGAATATAAAGAAAACGGTAAATACGGCCCCGGCTACTACACCGGTATGCTGAACACAAAAGGCCTGTTTGAGCAGACGCACGGCTATTTCGAAATTCGCTGCATCCTGCCGAAGGCAGAGGGCATGTGGTCCGCCTTCTGGATGTTGTGCGACTCCATGGCAGATGTGACGGACGGCGGCCGCAACGGTGCGGAGATCGATATTTACGAATCCGCCAATTATCAGGATTGGAAGGTGCGCAACAGCGTTTCTCATGCCGTGCACGTGGATGGCTACGGCAGCGACCTCAAAAGCGAGGGCCAGGGCAGCACGCTTGCAAACCGCCCATATGATGAATTTAACACCTACGGCCTCGAGTGGAATGAAGAGGAATATATCTTTTACGTAAACGGCCGCGTCGCGGCGCGCACCAGCTTCCAGGGCACACCAATGGTGCCGGAGTTTATGATTATCTCCTGTGAGGTCGGCGGCAGCGGCGGCGTTGCAGGCGACAGTTGGGCAGGCAACATGGCAAATAACAAAGAGGGCAACCTTCCCGCCCAGATGACGGTGGATTATGTCCGCGCGTATGCCTATAAATAACCAAGCGCCTGAAGCAGAAATAAAAAAGCGGTGTGAAAAAGTTGGTTTCACACCGCTCGTTTTTTCCTGTATTGATACGGATGCCATGTGGAAGCCTGCTGCGGTCAATCCCCGCCGTGAGGCGATCTTTCCGCCAAATAGCCCGACACCACATATTTCTCCCTATCCGATACAGCCACATCCACCGTCAGCGCCGGCGCCATCAGGGCGGCAAGCTGTTGTGGCAGCAGCATTGGACGGCTGACATGGCGCGCCGCGCCCGCATGGTGCCGGTGAAGCGATTCCAGCCCCATGCTGTGCGCAACCGTCAAGCGGCCGCCAGGGGCCAAAAGCTCCGTTAGGCGCGCTACCAGCCGGGCCGGGTTCTCAAAATGCGGAAAAGCGTTGTAAACCACACAACAGTCATACCTGCCAGGCAGTTCCACCGTTTCCACATCGCCGCAGAGCACCTCCACGCGGGGGTCATGTAGCTTGGCTGTCGCAATGCGGGCCATCTCAGGCGAGATATCCACGCCTGTCACCCGGGAAACACCGCGGGCCAAATAGTCCGGGAAGAGCACGCCTGTGCCACAGGCCACATCCAGCACCGAGCAACCGGGCCGAATCCCTGCCGCATCCAGAATGAAGCCTATTTTTCCATCGTCCCGGATGTTAGCTGCATCCCACTCCGGCGCGCAGCGGTTAAAAAACGCAATCACTTCGCGCTGATTCATCTTTCATCACGCCCATATTGACAGCGGTGGTATGCCAAAAGCATGCCGCTTCATTTTGATCCATTGAAAGGGCAGGCAGCCTCATTGCGCCTCCGCCCGCTCCATGGCAAGCTGGAAATCGCGCTGATCGGTAAAAATCTCGTTGCGGTAGGGGTTCTTCTTCTGTTTGACAGAGCGCCGGATAATCGCCGCTAATACGCAGACATTGGCCGCCAGCGCCAAAATGGCAATCACACCCTGCATGGTTGGGTCCGCTGCACCGGGGCGCACTGCCGGGTTCATCACGCCGTCCGTATACAGCACGGGCAACACCGCGAACACACCTGTATCCTGAAACAGCGGGAACACCTGCGCAAACATGCACCATAATGCCAGGGTGTTCGCACGGTTCTGAATCCACCCGCCCTTGTTCCAGAAGGCATTGGCAAAGGTAGGAGCAAGCAGCAGCGCAAGGCCGCAATACCATGCGTGGGTGGGCAGATTGTTGTAGGTGTATTCAAAATTCCAAAGATCATAAGCAAGGATATAGCACCAGGTCATATCCGGCCAAAGCATATCGGTGTGCTTTTTGGAGGAGTAAATACCCCACCAGCCTGTCATGCAGAGGATGTTGAGGATACCGGCGAGCCCATTGACCCAGTTCCACCAGCCGCCGTAAAGCCACACATTCTCGGAAGAGAGCCACCAGCGGGTGCCGGTCTCCGCCGCCGCCATCGCACCGCGTATACCGGATTCAAAATCGCTCGCCACGGCGATCAGGATGTTGATCGCAACGATTGCAAAAGGGAACACCTTGAACCATTCTTTTTTGCCGATGCTCCATTTATATTTGAGCATCATAAAGCCGATGCATCCTGCTGTGGCCGCGTAAAGCTTTGCATAATGGAACCAGCTATTCATGTGGACGTAAGTCTGGTTATTCAGCGCCCACTCGGCTCCCATCGCCGCGCCTACATAGATCGAGATGAAATACACCGTCAGTGCGGCGGGCACGATTAGGAAGAAGAAGATGCCGCCCTTCTTCGTCCGGCGGGACAGCTCGTTGAGCACGATCAGCCCCACAAAGACCATCAGCCAGCCAAGCAGCTGATAGCCGGCGTTTTCGCCATAAATTTGAAATAACACGATTGCTTCCTCCCTATTCCTAATTTCATCCATTTCGATGGATGTAAAAGCCATGCAAAATCCCTCGTCAGCACGCTTCAATCTCCTTGATATTGACTTCGTTGCCAGTGAGCAGATGCGTGTTGATACCGGCACAGTATGGGCAGGTTTTACCATGCTCCACGGTGCCGTATGTTTTGCCGCAGCCCTCGCAGAGGGTCACCGCGGGAATCGTTTCGATCCGCAGGGCAGCGCCGCGCAGCAGCTCAGAACGGTCTGCCGCCCACCGCCAGCAATCCTCCAAATAAGAATTAATGACGGAAGAAACCTCCCCGATTTCCAGCGTAACCGTGGAAATGGAGCGCAGATGATTCTGCGCCCCAACCTGCTCCAGGCTGCTGATGATATGAAACACAATACCAAGCTCATGCATAGGATTATTGTTCCTTCTTCGTAAATCGGATTTTAAATTCACGCTTGAGCATATAAGGCAGGATGCCCTTCATCTTATCCTCCGCCTTCATCATCTTGCTGCATTCCGGATGCTCGCGGTAAAGGTGAATCGCATCAAATTCGCACTTTGTGGTGCACACGCCGCAGCCGATGCACTTGTTCGGATCCACCACGGATGCGCCGCAGCCGAGGCAGCGAGCGGTTTCAAGCTTCACCTGCTCCTCAGTAAACGTTTTGTGCGCATCGCGGAAAGATTTGCGGTAGTCGATGCTTTCCTCCATACCGGCGATCTGGCGGGCGGAATTATCATAGGTTTCTACCTGCAAGTTACCTTTATCCAGCTCGATAAACTGGCGGCGATTGCGGCCAATGGTCAGGCTGCTGTTCGGCTGCACAAATCGATGGATCGAAATTGCGCCCTCCTTACCGGCGGCAATCGCGTCAATGGCGAATTTGGGGCCAGTGTAAACATCTCCGCCCACAAAGAGATCCGGCTCTGCCGTTTGATAGGTAACCGGGTCGGCCACAGCGCCCTGGCCGCGGCCCAGCTCTACCTTAGAGCCCTGTAGCAAATCACCCCAGAGGATACTCTGGCCGATGCTGAGGAACACATGCTCACAGGGCACGGTTACGGTATCCGCCTCGTCATAAACCGGGCAGAAACTGCCCTCAGCGTCAAACACGGAAACGCATTTTTTCAGCACGATACCCGTGACCTTGCCGTCCTCTGTGCAGATTTCCTTCGGCCCCCAGCCACAGTGAATCTGAACGCCCTCATCCTCTGCCTCAAAAATTTCTTCCTGAGAGGCGGGCATGGCATCGCGTGGCTCCAGGCAATACATGGATACGCTCTCCGCCCCGCAGCGCCCAGCAGTGCGCGCCACGTCGATAGCCA
>OGLV01000574.1_pt1 | contig 11805 bp, 14 predicted proteins | sample 1572851 | NCBI WGS metagenome assembly OGLV01 (sample SAMEA2582005, study PRJEB24529) | metagenome | biome: Human gut stool | place: China | collected 2011
TGCCTGCGGGTGCGGGATGCGGGCTATCGCACTGCGTGGACGCCCTACGCCCAGCTGACCCACTACGAGAGCAAGAGCCGCGGCGGGGACGAAAAAGACCCGGTAAAGGCACGGCGCTTTGCCGCCGAGCAGCAGCGCCTGTACGAGGTGCACGGCAAGGCGAACATCCTGCACGACCCCTACTACAACCCCAACCTGACCATGGACCGGGAGGATTTTTCCGAAAGTGATGATCTGCGCGGGCTGAAAGAGGGACGCATCACGGTGCAGTGGAGGGAATAACAGCATGAACATCAAGGGTCATTTCGAGACCATCACCCGGCACAAGCTGCTGGTGATGAAATACTGCTTTGAATGCGGGTTGTATGAGCAGGGTCTTGCCCACGACCTGAGCAAGTATAGCCCCACCGAGTTCATCCCCGGGTGCATCTATTATCAGGGCGACCACAGCCCCAACGAGGCGGAGCGCGCAGCCAAGGGCTACACCTCGGCGTGGCTGCACCACAAGGGGCGCAACAAGCATCATCTGGAATACTGGATCGATTACAGCACCACCAAGACCGGCCTGACCGGCATGAAGATCCCCCTGCGGTACGTCTGCGAGATGGTGTGCGACCGGGTGGCGGCAAGCCAGATCTATCTGGGCGATAAGTACACCGATGCCTCCGCGTGGGAGTACTACCAGCGCAGCAAGGATCACTACCTGATGCACCCGGAGACCCGGGCACTGCTGGAAAAGCTGCTGTGCATGGTGCGGGATCTGGGGCGTGAGCGCACCTTTGCCTACATGAAATTCCTGCTTGGCTGCGAAAACGATTACTAAGCCCAAAAGGCTGCCGCACAGACTGTGCGGCAGCCTTTTTTGCGTGCAGAAAAGCCCGCGCAGTGCGCCAGCCGCGCGAAAGCCTTCCCCCGCCGGGGGAAGGTGGCACGTAGCGCCGGATGAGGGGCAATGTGTGCCGTATTTTGCTTTTTGCACGCTTTGCCGAAACTTTCTGCCAAAGCTTGGCGCATCTGCCCATTGACAACGCACCGCAGCAGGGGATAAGATGAAACTGGGGAGCAACGCGCTCCCATAAGAAGAAAGCGAGGGACCACAGATGAAGCTTTGGAAACGATGGACGGCAGCGGTCCTTGCAGCTGCAATGACGCTGCTGCTTCTGGCAGCCTGCGGGCCCTCCGGCCCTTCCGCGCCGGATGCGCCGGATAAGCCGGGCAGCAGTGAGACTGGCAAAGACCCCACCGACCCCGGAACGGGAGAACCCGGCAAAGACCCCGCAGACGAAAAGACCGAGGCACAGAAGGTGGCTGCGGTGGTGGAAGCACTGAACACAGTGCGCTTACCCGGATGCGTACTGGTTCAAAAAGTGGGCAGACAAGACAGAGGGAGTGAGCGCAGAACGCAACAATGCACTGGTCAAGAGTAAGGAAGCCACCCTTGTGGGCGTGGGCGTTGTGCAGAACACTGACCCTGAAACAAGGAAAAAAATTCCCTTTATGGTGGTCGTGATGACCTACTGATACGAGCAAACGCCGCTGACGGAAAGTCGGCGGCGTTTTTGTGTGGTCTGCCGGACAACGCAAAAACACCCCGGCCGGGCGGTTTTACCGCTTGGCCGGGGTGCTGTTTTGCAAGAAATAATTACTGCTCGTTTTCGTAGATCTTGATATAACGCGGGGCGCTTTTATCCTGCCAGAGCAGCAGAATGGCGGTCAGGGCGACAGCCAGTGTGGTGAGGACGGCGAGCAGAGCTTTGAGAACTTTCATGGTTTGGTGCCTCCTTGTGAAGTTCGGGAGCGGAGCGGGGGACGTTCCGCCTGTCATGTTAGGTATAGTATAGCATATTCCCACAGTAAAGGCAAACGGCAGAAGAGGGAGAACAAAAAGAAAAATACGGTAGTTAGTTAAAACTAATCGGCGAAAACGAATAAGAAAGTTCAGGAAAATTCATCATTTGAGCCGTGATGTCGTTGACTTCCCGCGCCAAAATGATACAATAAGTGTGTTAAGCAGCTGCTGTCCCTGTACCAGTGCGCCTGCATGGGCGTGGGGATAGCAATTCAAGCAGAATGGGGGATTTGAAATCCATGTTGAACAAGCTGAAACGTGCGGCGCTTGGCGCGCATACGCCGCATGACAAGGCAACTGCTGCAAGCAAACCTATCCCGATGCCTCTGCCCGCGCAGGTACGCATCCTTATGAGCCAGCACATTGGCGCACCCGCCAAGGCTCTGGTGAAAAAAGGCGATGAAGTGTTCGTCGGCACCAAGATCGGTGAGGCGGGCGGCTTTGTCTCCGCAAACATCCACTCCAGCGTTTCCGGTACGGTAGCTGCAGTGGAACCTTTCCGTCTGTCCAATGGCCGTATGTGCGATTCTGTTGTCATCAAGACCGATGGCAAGCAGACCGTAGACCCGGCTGTCAAGGCACCGGAAGTCACCGATAAGGCCAGCTTCCTTGCCGCCGTGCGCGAGTGCGGTCTGGTAGGTCTGGGCGGCGCAGGCTTCCCCACCGATGTGAAGCTGCAGCCCAAGCAGTCGGTGGATACTTTACTGATCAACGCCTCCGAGTGCGAGGTGTGGCTGACCAGCGACACGCAGGAGATGCTGGAGTGCAGCGATGATATCATCCGCGGCATCAAGGCTGTGCTGCAGTATACCGGCATTCCGAAGTGCATCATTGGTATTGAGAACAACAAGCCCGAGTGCATCGACCTGCTGTGCAAAAAGACCAAGGACGACAGCGCTATCGAGGTCAAGCCCCTGCCCAGTGTCTACGGCACCGGCGCAGAGCTGATCCTGATCGAGAAGTGCCTCGGCCGCGAGGTGCCCCACGGCGGTCTGCCCGCCGATGCAGGCGCCATCGTGATGAACGTGACCAGCGTTTCCACGCTGGGCAAGTATCTGGCTACCGGTATGCCGGTGGTCCAGCGTACCATCACCGTGGACGGCGATGCCTGCGCAAAGCCCCAGAACGTTGTTGTGCCCGTGGGCACCGCTTATCAGGACATTCTGGACTATGTGGGCGTTAAGGGCGAGCTGGGCAAGGTGGTTGCCGGCGGTGCCATGATGGGCCCCGCTGTGGAGAACCTTTCCTACCCCACCACCAAGACCACTTCCGGTCTGATCCTGCTGAGCAAGGCAGCTGCACAGCCCGCACAGGTCAACCCCTGCATCCGCTGCGGCCGCTGCGTGGAGTACTGCCCCATGGGTCTGGAGCCCGTGGAGGTCAATCAGGCCTACGCCGCCCGCGATGTGCAGGAGCTGGGCAAGCTGCACGCTGACTACTGCTTCAACTGCGGCAGCTGCTCCTTCGTCTGCCCGGCAAAGCGCCCTGTTACCCAGATGATGAGTCTGGCCAAGGCCTTCTATCTTGGCGAAATCAAAAAAGGAGGCAATAAGTAATGGATACGAAGCTTATTGTTTCGGCTTCCCCGCACGTCCGCAGTGACGAGACCACCCAAAGCCTGATGGCCAACGTGATCGTTGCACTGTGCCCCTGCGTGGTTGCCTCTGCGATCATTTTCGGCGTGCGCGCCCTGCTGGTCACCGCCGTTTCCGTGGTGGCCTGTGTGGCTTTTGAGTGGCTGTACTGCAAGCTGCTGAAGCGTGCAAACCCCATCAGCGACCTGTCCGCTGTGGTCACCGGCATCATTCTGGCCATGAACGTGCCCGTGGGTATGCCCATCGGTCAGCTGATCATCGGCGATCTGGTGGCAATTATTGTTGTCAAGCAGCTGTTTGGCGGCATTGGCATGAACTTTGCAAACCCCGCTCTGGTGGGCCGTATCGTGCTGTTCATCAGCTTTGCCGGCTCCATGAATAAGTGGGTGTTCCCGGATGCAGCGGTGGATCAGCTGTCCAAGGCTACCCCGCTGGCTGTGGCAGATCCCTCCAAGCTGAGCCTGCTGGATCTGTTCATGGGCATCCACGGCGGTGTGCTGGGCGAGACCTGCGCACTGGCTATCGTGCTGGGCCTGATCTATCTGGTGGCTACCAAGACCATCAGCATCGCCATCCCGGCTTCCTACGTTGGCAGTGTGTTCGTGTTCTACCTGATCGCTACCAAGGATCTGCACAGCGCACTGGTTGCCGTGCTGAGCGGCGGCCTGCTGTTCGGCGCTGTGTTCATGGCTACCGACTACGTTACCAGCCCCTTTACCCTGAAGGGTAAGCTGGTGTACGGCGTGTGCCTTGGCATCGTTACCTTTGCTATCCGCTACTGGGGCAGCTACACCGAGGGCGTGTCCTTCGCACTGCTGTTCATGAACCTGTGGGTCCCGTACATCAATGATCTGACCCGTCAGACCCCGTATGGCTATGTGAAGCCTGCAAAGAAAGCGAAGGAGGGTGCTGGCAAATGAGTAAGACTGCAAATTCCAGCTGGGAAACCACCGGTAAGCCCATTGTTGTGCTGACCGTCATCTCTCTGATCGTCAGCCTGCTGCTGGCTCTGGTGAACGGCATGACCGCTCCCGTTATCAAGGAGAACCCCCGCCGCACCACGCTGGCTGCTTATGTCAGCGTGATGCCCTCTGTTTCGGACGCAGCTACGCTGGAGGAAGTGACCGACTACACCACCGCCAATGTTACCGGCGTGGTAAAGGCTCCGGACGGCGGCATTGCCATCAAGGCCGAGGAAAAGGGCTTTGACGGCGGCATCCTGACCGTCATTATGGGCTTTGACGCCAACGGTGCCGAGACCGGCATCTGGGTAGACGCTTCTACCCAGACCAAGGGCATCGGCTCCAATGTGTCCACCGATGACTTCCTGGCACAGTTCAACGGCATGGACGGCACCAAGAACATTGTGATGAATCAGGATTTCGATGCGTACAGTGGCGCAACCATTTCGTCCACCGCTCTGTTTGCTGCCATCAATGATTGTATCAACTGCTTCAACGAGCTGGCATAAAAGGAGGTTGGTAAGAAATGGCACAAGAAAATAAGTCCAAGGTAAGCATCCTTACCAACGGCATCATCAAAGAAAACCCTGTTCTGCGTCTGGTGCTGGGCACCTGCTCCATTCTGGCCGTTACCACGGCAGTTTCCAGCGCACTGGGCATGGGCGCCGCCTTCACCTTCGTGCTGGTGTGCTCCAATATCATGATCTCCCTGCTGCGGAAAGTCATCCCCGGCAAGGTGCATCTGCCCTGCTACATCGTTATCATTGCAGGCTTTGTGACCATCGTGCAGATGTTCATGCAGGCCTACATGGAAAGCCTGTACAACGCTCTGGGCGTGTTCCTGCCCCTGATCGTTGTCAACTGTATCATTCTGGGCCGTGCCGAGATGTTCGCCTGCAAGAACAATGTGGTGGATTCCGCACTGGACGGCGTGGGCATGGGCCTCGGCTACACCCTCACCGCTACTCTGATGGCCTCCATCCGTGAGATCCTGGGCAGCGGCACCTGGCTGGGCTTCCAGATCATTCCGGAAAGCGTTGCCAAGGTGTCCATCATGACGCAGGCTCCCGGTGCATTCTTCTGCTTTGGCCTGTTGATGGCCGGCTGTGTGTGGCTGGAAGGCAAGCTGGACGCCCGCATCGAGCGCAAGAGCTGCTGTGATCTTGACAATCTGAAGAAGGAGGCGGAATAAGATGCTCGTCAAACTCGCTGCGATCTTCTTCAGCATGATCCTTGTCAACAACTATGTGCTGGTGAAGTTCTACGGTATCTGCCCGTTCCTGGGCGTTTCCAAAAAGCTGGATTCCGCTGTTGGTATGTCCGGTGCTGTCATCTTCGTCATGTTCATGGCAACGGCCGTTACCTTCCCCATCCAGATCTTCATTCTGGACCCGGCTGGTCTGGGCTACCTGCAGACCATCGTGTTCATTCTGGTCATCGCTGTGCTGGTGCAGTTCATTGAGATCTTCCTCAAGAAGTACGTCGTTGCCCTGTATAACTCGCTGGGCGTTTATCTGCCCTTGATCACCACCAACTGCTGCGTGCTGGCTGTTACCATTCTGGTCGTGGGCGACTACGGCGCCGATGTGGCTGCACACGGCTTCGGCTACGCCTACATCGAGGCTCTGATCTGTGCCATCGGCGCAGGCTGCGGCTTTATGCTGGCCATGGTCATGTTCAGCGGCGTGCGTAAGCGCGTGGAAGCCTGCGATCCCCCGGCACCCTTCAAGGGCCTGCCCATCACCCTGATCGCAGCTGCAATCACCAGCCTGTCCTTCATGGGCTTCGGCGGCATCGTCGAAAACCTGTTCAATGTTACGCTGTAAGGGAGGAACAGGACTATGAATATTGTATCTGCTGTTATCCTGTGCACCATCGTGGGCGCTGTGGGTGCCATCGTTCTGGTAGCTGCCGCAAAGTTCATGGCGGTGGAGGAAGACCCCCGCATTGAGGAAGTTTCTGCCTGTCTGGCCGGCGCAAACTGCGGCGGCTGCGGCTACGCCGGCTGTTCCGACTACGCCAAGGCAGTTGTTCTGGACGGCGTGCCCTGCGACAAGTGCGCACCCGGCGGCCCCAAGGCTGCTGCTGCCATTGCCAAGATCATGGGCGGCGAGGCAAGCGCCGTAGAAAAGAAGGCTGTCGTGCAGTGTCAGGGCAGCTCCGAGCACTGCAAGCCCGCCTACGACTACAAGGGCATCCAGACCTGTGCTGCTGCGGCAGCCCTGTACGGCGGCCCCAAGACCTGCTCCTTCGCCTGCATTGGTCTGGGCGACTGCACCAAGGTGTGTAAGTTCGACGCCATCCACATCGTGGACGGTGTGGCAAAGGTGGACAAGGACAAGTGCACCGGCTGTGGTGCCTGTGCCAACATCTGCCCCAAGCAGGTGATCATGATCGACGCTGCCGGCCCCCGCAAGCCGGTGGTCATGTGCTCCAACAAGGACAAGGGTGCTGTGGCCAACAAGCTGTGCACCACCTCCTGCATCGCCTGCGGCATGTGCGAGCGCACCTGTAAGTTCGACGCTATCCATGTTGTGGACGGCGTGGCACGCATTGATTACGACAAGTGCAAGGGCTGCGGTATGTGCGCCCAGAAGTGCCCCAAGCACATCATCCTGTTCCCGCTGAAGGACGATCCCAATCCCCCGAAGCCCGTGGTGAAGCCCGCTGCTCCCGCTGCTGCCCCCGCAGCAAAGCCGGAAGCCAAGGCTGAGGCAAAGCCCGAGACCAAGGCAGAGTAAACTGTAAACCAAAGCCCGCCGTGCACAATGCCCGGCGGGCTTTTTGTATCCGTTTATTCCGTCTTAGTGGGACGAATAGTCACCTCGCCGCAGCGCAGCGCCTCGGTGCGCCCGCCCTCCCGCTGCACCACCAGCCGCCCGGCATCGTCAATGGAAAGCGCCTGTGCGGCGTAGGTCTCGGTGCCGGTGCACACGGTCACCCAATGACCGGGCACAAAGCAGCGGGCGCGGTACTCGTCCAGACAGGCAAAGCCCGGGCAGAGCGCCAACAGCTCCCGCCCGATGGCACCTGCCAGCGCCGCCCGGCTTACCGGGGCAGGGCCGCCGGGGTATAGGCTGCCTGCTTTGGCGGCAAGCTCCGGGGGAAAGTCCTCCGCCGTGGCGGTCAGGTTCAGCCCGATGCCCACCACCAGCCATTCCAGCTGGCCGCTTTCAAGGTCTGTACCGGCCTCGGTCAGGATGCCGCACACCTTTTTGCCCTTGTAATACAGGTCGTTCACCCACTTGATGGCAAGTTCCAGCCCACACAGCATCTGCACCGCCCGGCACACTGCCACTGCCGCGCCGATGGTGGCGGTCTGGGCGTTGGCGGCAGGCAGCGGCGGGCGCAGCACCACCGAGCAGTACACCCCCTTGCCAGCCGGGCTGGTAAAGCTGCGCCCCAGCCGCCCGCGCCCGGCGGTCTGCCCGCCCGCCAGCACCAGCGTGCCGTGGGCGGTGCCTTCCAGCGCCAGCAGCTTTGCGGTGCGGTTGGTGCTTTCCAACGTGTCGTACAGCTGCACCGGGGCGGGGTAGGGGCCTACCGCCTCGGTGCAGAAGGGGTCGCCGCCCAGCAGGCGGTACCCCCGGCGGGAGGCGGCTTCCAGCGCATAGCCCTGCGCGGTAAGCGCCGCCGCCGCCTTGTGCACGGCAGCGCGGCTGACCCCCAGCTGCTGCGCCAGCTGCTGGCCGGAAATATACGCGCCCTCGGCGGCGCTCAGCGCCTGTAAAAGTGCCTGACGGGTGGTAGAAGCCATGGCGAAAATCCTCCCTGTGTGCTATACTGCTATTGTACCATATCTGCGGCAGAAGAAAAAGTTTGAAAATATTTTAGTTTTTTTGCAGGAACTGCCGCCGCTCCCTCGTATTAAAGACAGAAGGGCGGCGCAGAGTACCGCATCCAAGACCGGAAAGGAGGCCGTGCAGCGCGTTGACAACACAGGAATTCAGCACGATGGTGCAGAAATATCAGGCGCTCGTGTACACGGTCTGCCATCAGCTGGTGCCGGATGTACAGGAGGCGCAGGATCTGACGCAGGAGACCTTTCTGGCAGCGGGGCGGGCCATCGACCGCGGCCCGCCCGGCTTTGAAAAGCAGTGGCTGGCGCGCATCGCCGCCAACAAAGCCAAGGATTATCTGCGCAGCGCATGGGTGCGCAAGATGAACACCCCCGGCGACGAGGTGCTGGCGCTGGAGGGCGCGCCGCCCGGTATGCAGCCGGAGCAGCAGGTGCTGGAGACGCTGGGCGAAGAGGAGCTTACCGGGATGATCTTAAACCTGCGCGAGCCCTACTGCACGCCCTGCCGTCTGGTGCTGCTGGAGCAGCACACCATGGCCGAAGCTGCAAGGCTGTGCGGCCGCCCGCCCAAAACGGTGGAAGCGCAGGTCTACCGCGCCAAAAAGATGCTGGCGCAGCAGATTTTGCAAAACGACCGCATACCCTGTGAAAGGAGGAGCGTACATGGAACTGTTTGACGTAAAAGGCTGTCTGAGTGAGGAAGGCTTACAGGCACTGGTCGGTGGACAATTGGACGAAACGCAGCGGCTGGAAGCTGCCGAGCACCTTGCCTACTGCGACCGCTGCATGGACCGCTACACCGCTCTGCTGACCGACGATGTGCTGGAGCAGCCGCCGCGCTCCGCCCGGGGCGCGGTGATGGGCACCATCTGGATACGGCTGATGCAGAACACATGGGGCCGCGCCGCTGTGGCAACGGTGGCCGCCGTGCTGGCGCTGACCATGTGGCGCGCCGGTACGCTGGAACAGATCCTGCACACCGGGCAGCAGCTGAACACATGGCTGCCGCAGACCACGCAGCAGACCGACCCGGAGCTGCTGGGCAAGCCGGTGAACGACAAAGCGCCGCAGCAATCCACCGCCCCGCTGGGCAAGCCCATAGAGGACAAAAAGCAGCTGACCGAAAAACTATCCGATGCACTGGACGCGCTTTTGCACCGCAGTGCAGACACCACTGAGAAATGAGGGAACTGATTATGAAGAAAAACGGGATCCTGACCCTGCTGTTTGCCTGCATCCCCGGTGCGGGGCAGATGTATCAGGGCTATATGAAGCGGGGGCTCTCGCTCATCACCATGTTCTGCCTGTTTATTATCCTAGGCAGCACCACGGGGCTGGACGCACTGGTAGTCGGCTGCATCGTTGTGTATATGTACAGCTTTTTCGATACCTTGAACCTCCGCGCGCAGCTGGCGGCAGAAAAGGCCCCGGAGGACGATTATCTGGTGCACTTTAATTGGCACGATGCCCGCATGACCCAGTTCATGGGCGAAAGCCACAAGCTGGTGGGCTGGGGGCTCATCGCGCTGGGCGCGATCGTGTTCTACAACAACATCATCATGCGGGTGCTGGGCGATGTGATGTGGCGCTGGGGACAGGATAACCCGGTTTTCCGCGCCATCTACCTGATGCTGGACGCTTTGCCGCAGATCGTGGTCTGCGTGGCACTGATCGTGTGCGGTATGTGGCTGGTGCGCGGCCCGAAAAACAAAAAGGGCAAGCAGCCCGCCGAGGAGGAACCCGAGGACTTCCACGCCTACACGGCTGCGCCGCAGGCAGAGGATGCAGAGGATGCAGAGGACACCGCAGACACGGACGCCCATTTTGCCATGCCGGAGCTTTCGGCACTGCTGGGGGAGCCGGTGACCGGTGCAGAGCAGGACGAGACCCCTGCGGAGGATGACGATGACCGAGCAGAATAAGACCCCTTTGACGGCACAGCCGGGCAGTGCGCCCGCGCCGGAGCAGAAACCGGCAGAAAAACGACCCGCTGAAAAGCCCCTGCGCCGGGTGGGCAGCCTGACCTTGGGCGCGTGTCTCATTGCGGCGGGCGTGTTCTTCCTGCTGTATTTCTTCGTGCCGGGCTTTGATGTGCAGCTGACTCTGAAAATTGCCCCGGCGGTGGCGCTGGTTCTGCTGGGATGCGAGGTGCTCTTCTTTGCCGCCCGCCCCGGCCGCTGGAAGTACGATTTTGTGTCCGTGCTGGTCTGTCTGGTGCTGATGGCGGGCTGCTTTTGCATGGCGATGCTGCCCATGCTGTGGGACGAGTTGAGCGGCGAAAATCAGCAGACCATGAACCGCCTGAGCGCACAGGCCATCAACGAGCTGTACACCGCTTGCAAGCAGGATGCGCAGGATATTGCCATCCGGGATATCAGCGGCAGGCTGTACCTGAGCGGCCCGCAGGCCGAAACCTTGCAGGAGGCAGCCGCCCTGCCCGCCGGGGATACCTGCCTGACCTTGACCGTGGAGCTGTTCGGCCCCTACGACAGCGCCGCTGCCTTTGCCCGGGATTGCTACACCCTGACCGCACTGGCAAAGCAGTGCACCGTGCCGCCGGAAAAGCTGCACTTTACATGGGATGCCCGCAGCCCGGCAGAAAGCAGCCTGAACACCGGCAGTCTGCTATACACCGAGGACTATTCGCTGGACCTGAGCGGCGCTGTGCAGCTGGACTGGACAGAGCAGCAGATGGAACAGCAGACCGAGACCGAGTATCTGCTGGACGCAGAGAATATCCCCGACGAGGATTAAAAAATACCGCCGCACAGCTGTGCGGCGGTATTTTTGTAGTATGGCTGAAAGGATAAACGAAAACCGCCCCGAAGTCCTAAGACTTCAGGGCGGTTAAGCTGGAGCTGCTATCCAGATTCGAACTGGAGACCTCATCCTTACCAAGGATGCGCTCTACCAACTGAGCTATAGCAGCACATCACAGCTCAATAAGTATAGCACAGCTTAGCCGGCTTTGCAAGCTTTTTTTGCAAAAAATAAAAAATTAGTGCAAAAAGTCCCCGGAGCATCCGCAGACGCTCCGGGGACTCTGGAAATGCGTTTACTTTGTCAGACTGGTCAGGATGGGCTCGCACTGCTCCACGGTGGAGGAGAGCATCAGGTTATAGGCGGTGACCATCTCCTGAATGGCGGTGCGGTTCTCCTTGGTCAGGGCGTAGCTCTGGGTGGTGCCGTCCCGGCCAACGAATACGGCGGTGACGCTCTTGGCGTTCAGCCACTCGCTCAGCAGGCTGACCTCCTCATCGCTCAGCTGGAACAGCTCCATGTCGAACCAGCAGCCCAGATCCTGATCGTAGCCGCCGCCGTATTCCTCGTCACAGGTAAAGGTGTACAGCTCGTCATCAGCAGATACGTTGACCGTTTTGATGTCCAGCTTCTTGCTGCCCACATAGGTCAGGATCATATTAAAGGCAATGCTATCGTCCTGCAAGAACATATAGGGGTACAGCCCGCAGGACTTTTTATCCATGCTGGCCTGCTCCTGCGGAGAGGAAAGATCCCAGCCGCCGGCCTCCTCGTCGTAGGTGACGGTGAACTTGGAAAAGGCGGCCTTGAGTTCGGCATCGCTGGGGGCGGCGTTGGTGG
>OGLV01000585.1_pt1 | contig 11670 bp, 12 predicted proteins | sample 1572851 | NCBI WGS metagenome assembly OGLV01 (sample SAMEA2582005, study PRJEB24529) | metagenome | biome: Human gut stool | place: China | collected 2011
AGGGGTTGTTGAAAAATGCAAAGCATTTTGCAACAGCCCCTTCTTATCTTCTCTTTTCCTGATAAAAACTTATTTTGCCTCTGCGCGGTAATTCGCCACGCGCTGCTCCAACGTTTTCTCCACTGCGAGCGTCAGGGAATTCGGATTGTCCATCGTCTGGTCGCAATCCATATGGAAGAGCATCATGCCGCCGATGCCGAGGCTGACGGCATAGGCCGTTTTATCCGCCACCATGGAGGGGCAGTTGTAATAATCGTCAAGCACTACTGGGTTACCGTTTTCATCCGTATAATTGCCGGGGAAGGCATTGCTCCAATAGGCGTCCGGCTCATTGGCCACCTGGCTCCAGGAGGGCCAGTAGGCGCCGCCGTCGACCGGGCGACCATAATACGGCACACCGAGGTTGAACTGCTCACGGGGATATTGCAGACCGTTAAAATAGCGCATCGGGTTGTATGCGCCCGTCATGAAGGTAGAGTGGCAGCCATCATCATCAAACAGATCATAGGCCATCACATGCACCTCATCAATGGCGCGCATAGCGCTACGGCTGAAGCCAACCCCCCAGCTGGCAAGGGCAACGCCGATGGTCACGCTGTCGCCGAATTCACGGTCAAAGGCCTGGTCGAGCTTTTTAATGAATTGGCCGTAAACCCTCCATTGTGCACTCTGATCCGGGTATTCCCAATCAAAATCCACGCCGTCCAAACCATATTCCTTCACAAAAGCTACGATATTTTCAACCAGCGTATCCATATGATCCGTGAGGGACTGCGCTGTTACCTCATTATTGCCCGGGCAAAGGATCGTGGCTGTGATGCGCACGTCCGTTTTGATATCGCGCACATCGAAAATCTCATGCAGCGCCGCAATCTCCCGGCGGAAATCGTCTGCGCCGTCACGGATATGGACGCCGCCTTCCGTCGTCCAATCCACACCGTTGAAGAGGATGACTTCATTAATCACCTCAAAATAGCGGGAATAGGTTTTCATCGCCTGATAGGCTTCCTTGTACTGCGCGCTGTTTTCACCATAGGCCGCCTTCATCTCATGTACCTTGTCTGTGATTTTCCAGGACTTATTGAAATCAATGCGTTTATAGGCCGCGATGCGCAAGGGTTCGTCGAGCTCTTTCGGCGCAATGTTATAAATCTCCATCTCCTGCAAGCGGAAGGTGCCCGCCTGCTCATGCACAACAAGGCGCACCCGTTGTGTGGTAACCGGGTCAAAGGTGCAGAAACGATAGGTTTCAATGCGATCGCTCTTGAAGAAATCGACCCATTTACCGTTTTCATATGTTTGCAAAGCAAACGATTTCACGCTGGCGGTCAATTCGCGCAGCACCACCGTATTGAAGGTGACCGCCTCCGGGAACTGTAGCTCCACATAGGCGTTTTCCTTCTGGCCAGAGGACCAGTAGGTTTCGATCTTACCGTCCGTCAGGTATTGCGCATCCGCAATGGCGGAACCGCTCTGCCCCGCAATAACAGCCTGCGGCGCAAGATTCGGCTCCTCGATCACATTCTTCATTGGGTTGACACTCACGCCAAACAGCCCAAGAAGGAACTGCACTGAGGCAATGATAAGCGCAACCACACGCCGAATCATCAAATAAAGCTTCATTTTTACAAAAAACCTCCTCTTTTACAGACAAACAGCCGATTCTCAAACTGTTTGCCCTCCCTTATATGTAAGCCAGGGCGGTTAATCGCCCTTTTGCCCCATCACAATCTCTAAAAGCTGCTCCGGAGTATCCACAAGAAAATCCGCACCGGCCTCCTCCAATACTCCTTTGCTGCGAAAGCCCCAAGTAACACCAATGCAGGGCAGGCCGGCATTGTGGGCTGTTTGCACATCCACATCTGAATCTCCGGCATAAATCGCGCCTTCCACCCCGCTGCCGAGCAGGCGCAGCGCTTCCAGCACACTGTCCGGTGCAGGCTTACGGCGCACGCCCACCCGCTCCCCGATAGCGACTTTCATCAAACCTCCGAACTGTGTATCAGAGAGCTGTTTGACCGCGCCATCGTATTTGTTGGAGACGACGGCATATTGGACGCCGGCCTCCCGCAGGGCCTCCAGCAGCGGCAAAATGCCACTGTAAGGCCTTGTTTTACAGCACATCCGTTTGCCATATTGCTCCTTGAAGAGGGCAAAGCAGCGTTCCACCGCGGCTTCCTCCACCCCATGGGGGGCGGCCCGCTCGATAAGCAAATGCACGCCGTTGCCAACAAAGCGGCGCACCTCCTCCCGAGAGCGCGGCGGATACCCGCATGCCCGCAGGGCGGCATTGGTTGCATCGGCCAGGTCATCCAGCGTGTCGAGCAGCGTCCCATCCAAATCAAAAACCACTGTATGGTAATGCATGAGAATCGTCATCCCTTATCTGCTTAAAATTCGCCTTCCAGGAGCGCTCCATCCGTGATGTTAAAGCGCAGGTGCTTTTCCACACCATCCTCCAGGAAGCGGACTTCTACAACATCCTTTTTCACATATTCTGCGCTCAGCACTTTTGTATCGCTTGTCTTGAGCGTATCCTGAAACACCGCCATCTGCTCCGCGTCATAACGGTCTACATTATCAGAGATGAAAAGCAGGTTGCCAAAAATTTTATTAACCTTCGCAATAATTTTCCGTTGGGTCATATTCAGCTGCATATTATAATCGCGCAGCAGAAAAACGTCAGGGTCGTTGCAGAAGGCGCGCCCATCGAGCTGGCGGCGGAAAATGGTGTTGTTGACGGCATTTTTCGTTGTCGCATCCTCACGATGGGTCAAGTAGCCATGCAGGGTGGGCTTCCAATCAAGGCACACATCCGCGCCGATGCGGCAAAAATCAACCTTACCATAGCAGGGCGCGAGCGGCACGCCGCAGCCGAGAATGAGCTTATCGCCCACACAGTCACGGATGAAATCCATCGCTTCGCACATCAGCTGGCCGCGGGATTTGTTATACTGCGGAAGAATGCACGCGGCATAGAGGAAATCGAGCTTCACCATGTCGTAACCCCACTCGTTGAGGATCACATCAAAGCAATTGCGAATATACTGCGCCGCCTCCGGATGATTGAAATCAATGGCATAGAAGCCACCCCAGTTGAGGCCCGCGACAACAGGCTTGCCCTTTTCATTTTTGATAAGCCATTCCGGATGCTTCTCTGCGATGGTCGAGTGATATTCGCAGCCAAAGGGCGCAAGCCACAAGCCGGCAAGCATTCCTTTGCTATGGATCTGATCGGCAACCGCTTTCATACCATTGGGGAATTTTTCCGGATCGGTGCTCAGCCAATCGCCCACAGCCGTCTGGTAGCCGTCGTCAATCTGAAAAATATCAATCTGCTCCGGCACCTTTGCTAACGCTTCCAGATCATCCGTCACAATTTTTTCATTGATATGAGGATAATAATTATACCAGGTGGTGTAGCCGCACTTATGCTGCACACGGGGCTTGGGGATCTCCATGAGCTGGAAATAACGATCGAACACCTGATCGAAGCCGCCGCGCAGATGGACGATATCCACCGCTTCATACGGCTCCTCCATTACCACGCCCTCCAGATCCTTCTCCACGATAAGAAGGTTCCGGTTGCAATCAAAATTGAATACCGTATAACCGCCGCGCTCCGTCATGGAGCCGAACAGATCAACTGTTTCTCCGTTGCGCACATAGGAATAGGAGTATCCATGGAACACGCCGCTCGTCTTCGGATAATCGTGGAAGGTGTAGTCGCCGGATTTATCCAGGCTCATCTCCTTAATCCACGCCTTACTCAGCGGGCTCAAGTGGGTCATGCGGTCCGTCACAAAATATTCCTTGCTGTCCGTCCAGGATTGATAGCCGTTAACAAACACGCGGCTGTCCGGCTGATACGGATAACGGAAAACCATCTCAAACTGCGTAAAGGATACGGGCTCCTTTGGAAGAATCCGGACGCGCACGCGCCCCTTTTCATATTGCGTCATGAGGGAAAAATGCTCCGTTTCAAACGGCTGCTGCTCCTGCGCTTTTCCACATGTACGGTGCAATTGGCCGTCGGCGATATAGGTGAGCTGAAACCTGCATTCCTTCATCGTGTAATCTCCTGTCTGGTTTATTCTACGATAGGCTCACATCCATAGACGCCGCCTATTTTAGTATCTCTATTATACCTTTTTTTCCCGCTGTGTAAAGCGTAATTCTGCTACAAAAGATTAAATCTTTCCTGATATTCGATTGAAAAACCGAAAGAATTCTTTTATAATAGAAAGGAAGGGTAGGTTTCCCCTTTCCTTCCAGCTGATAAGGAGGAATTGCAAATGGACAATATGGAAAGTAGAGCATTCGTCATCAAATCCGAATCCAATCCACGCATCCGGATTGAAGCGGTTCCAGGTCATTTTGTCACCAGCCATTCCCACATCAATTATTGCCTGAATATTACCCAAGTCAAGCATGAGCATGCCATGGCTCGTGACGCTGCGGCCCAGCTTGCCGCGCCCTACCTCCAGTTTGAAATCATTGACACGATCGTCTGCATGGAGGGCAGCGAAATCCTCGGCGCATTTTTAGCCCGTGAGCTGACCAAATCGGGCATGCGCTCCATCAATCAAGGAAGCAGCTTGTTCGTAATTTCGCCAGAATACGATGCAAACGGGCAAATGTTTTTCCGCGAGAATCTTCAGCCCATGGTTGCGGATAAAAGCGTTTTGCTGCTGATTTCCACTGTATCCACCGGCAAAACCATCCGCCGCGCACTGGATTGTATCCGGTATTTTGGCGGGCGCACCTGCGGCATCGCGGCCGTGTTCAGCGCGATCCCAATGGTAGAGGATATTGAAATTCAATCCCTCTTCTCCACAAAGGATCTACCGGATTATGCATCCTTTTCAACAGGCGACTGCCCGGACTGCAAAGCGCACCGGCCGATTGACGCTATGGTGAACAGCTTTGGGTATTCTAAATTATAGCGCTTTGATTCGAAGCGCTTTCAGACCGCTTTGCCTCTTGCGCAAAGCGCTGGGGGTTGCTTTTATGATGAGCTTTTCAGGAAACAATTTACTTGCAACACAAAATCCCCTCACAAGCAAGCGAGGGGATTTTACTTTACCATTTTCTCCGATCATACTGCCCGATCACAGCAGCCCTGCCTCCTTTGCCTTTTGCAGCAAAACCGGCGTGATCTCCGGGTAGGTAAGGTTCGGCGGCAATTGATAGAAAAAAGCTACTTCTTCCATTTCGCTCTCTGGCAATGCGCCGATCTCATCAATTTCGGCAATGAATACAACCCCGTTTCCCCACAGATTTTCATCACCCGCCCTGTAATCGAAGGCCGGAGAAAGCAGGTATTTCACAGCGCCTGATTCTTCATATAATTCCCGCCCGGCTGCTTCTATAAGGGATTCCCCACCCTCAATATGGCCGCCCTGCGTTTCCCATGTGGAACGATTTTTATGGCGGCTTAGCATAAGCTTTCCACGATAGACGGATATGATCACAACAAACTGATAGGTTCCCAGCGTATGCAGGGGATATGTTTCACAGCGCATCCTCCTCGTCGCCCCTTTTTGAATTTTTAAGAAAAAATTGCCTCAAATTTATTGCATCTTGCCATCGAAAAATATTCGCCATCCGCCACGATAATGTGATCATATAGCCAAATATCCATGGAGCGCAACAGCCGCGCCAGCATGCACGTTGTTTCCACATCTGTCCGAGACGGTACCGCCACGCCGTTGGGATGGTTATGCCCCAGTACTACGCAGGAGGCATTATGGCGCAGCGCCGCTTCCACAATCCGGCGGTTGTTGATATCCACCATTGACTGCGTCCCTTCAGAAATAGATACACAGTGTAACACCCGCCCTTGATTATTCATGCAGAGGAGCAAAACACGCTCCACCGTTACGCCATTGAATTTAGAGACAAGCAGTTCCCCACACGCTTCAGAGGAGACTGCACGCATGCCACGCAGCGCACGGTCCTCCAGATAGCGGCGGTTGACAGCTGGGACGAGCTTAATTAATATAGCGGTATTCATCCCGACCCCTTCCACCTTCACCAAGTCCTCCACAGAGGCGTCAAACACAGCAGAAAGGGAGCCAAAGGTGTCGATCAGGCGATGCGCCGTTTCATTTGTATCCTGCCGTGGAATGGAATAAAAAAGCAAAAGCTCCAGCACATTGTGCGGCTCAAACTGCTCCATTCCCTCTTCCAAAAAACGCCGCTTGAGCCGGTTTCGATGGCCATCATGCATCCCTTTATCCATTTCCGGACACGTCCTTTCCGGCCGGTGAGGCAAGTGAGCTCGGTGCGATGATCTGTACGCCGGCAATCCACGCTTTTTTGCTCATTGGGCAAGCCCTCCCGGATTTTCGTTATTTATACATCGCAAAGCAGAGCCCACTGAAGCCTCTCCCGCCCTGATTTACGAAAATGCGCACAAAACGCTTTATTTGAATGAGGCCATTATAGCGCATTTCCCGCCTTTTGAAAAGCCATGGGATATGATATAATAGCTTCAAACGGGTCGTTTGAAGCATTAGAAAAATGTCTGTCGGCGCAAAACGCCTCCTGCCGCTCAGCGGCAACGCCATTTTTCGCAGCGGTTAGCCTATTCATATATGGCAAAATAGCTTCAAACGAGGCCGCAAAGCTTCAAGTTTTGAAACTTGGAAGAATTGGAGACCATTATTGATAGAAGGATGACGATTATTGAAAACGCTTACCATAAATAAAAACGATGCGAACCAGCGCCTGGATAAATATCTGACAAAAGCCCTCCCAAACCTGCCGCAGTCTTTGCTCTACAAATATATCCGCAAAAAGCGCATCAAGGTAAACGGCAAGCGGGCAGAGATTGCAACCCGGCTGGAGGAAGGCAATACGATCGACCTCTATATCAACGATGAATTTCTGATTCAGCCGGAAAAGCGATATGATTTTATGGGCGCTTCCCCGTGCCTCGATATCGTCTATGAAGATGAAAACCTGTTGCTGCTCGATAAAAAAGTGGGCCTGCTTTGCCATCCGGATGAGCATGAATATGTAGACACTCTCATCACCCGTGTCAAACGTTATCTCTATGAAAAGGAGGCGTTTGATCCTGCCAGCGAGCAATCTTTCACTCCAGCGCTTGTCAACCGCATTGACCGCAATACAGGGGGAATCGTCATCGCAGCAAAAAATGCCGCCACACTGCGCGTATTGAATGCAAAAATGAAAGACCGCGAGCTGCATAAATATTACCTCTGCATTTTGATCGGCGCGTTGGATGAGCCGAAGGGCACACTGGAAGGCTATCTGTTTAAGGATGAAAAGAAAAACCGTGTTTATGTGCGCCGCCAGCCCTGCCCCGGCGCCAAAACGATCCGCACACGCTACCGGACGCTCGGATATCGCAACGGTTTAACGCTTGCTGAGGTAGAGCTGCTAACCGGCCGAACGCATCAGATCCGCGCCTATTTTGCTTCTATCGGCCACCCCCTGCTGGGCGATGGGAAATATGGCGTGAACACACAAAATAAAAAATTTGGCGGATATAAAAAACAATGCCTCTATTCTTACAAGCTTCAATTCGACTTTCAGACGGACTCTGAGCACCTCGCCTATCTTGATGGGCAAACCTTTACCGTGCAGAACGTATGGTTTCGCACAGCATTTGAGGAAGGAACACTGTAAATAGAATTTTAACCGGGAGATTTGTGTAGGAACGTAACAGCGCTGATTCAGAAGGCCGCCAACCGTTCCGGAATCGAACGGAAACATCAGTGTACAAGGGGAACATCGCCATCAGGGCGTGCCCAAGCGCATGCTGACTGCATTCTCGGGCTCGACTGGCGACAGGCAGACGACGCAGCTTTCCTTGCTGGAAAGCAAGGAGGATAACGCAGCCAGGGGCGCGGCCACAGTGCTAAAAACCGATGTGTACGCTACACACTGATGCAAAGCTTCATCAAAATCCACGCGCAAAACAGGCTCTCTTCCTCGTCTGCCGTCTTCTCAGCCTCATTACATCACAAAAACCCCTCCCGGCATTACCCGGAAGGGGTTTTTATTTGCTAAAAAAGAGGGTTGCTTACGCTTCCTTCTTGCGGGTGCAGACAAACGCCGCAGCGGCCGCAACAGAGATAACGCCAAGCACCGCGATGCCGACGGAGGAATCGCCCGTCTCGGGGATTTCTTCCGGCTCGGTCTCGGTCGGAGCTTCTGTCGGAGCCTCGGTGGGAGCCTCGGTCTCTTTCTCCACCGGAGCGATCGAGTAGAGCTTCGCGATCAACTGAGCAAGCTCGTTGTCCTGAAGGCCATTGAGGATACCAGCGATGTCAAAATCACCGCCGCCAATTCCGCCAAGAGCGCCCAGGAGCGTATCCTTAAGGCTGGAGATATCGATGTCGCTCAGGCCGCCAAGCATCTCGGTAAGCGCGCCGATATCGAAATCGCCACCCGTGATGGAGCTGATATCGAAATCGCCCAGGCCGGACAGCATGTCAGTGATTGCACCGAGATCAATGCCTGCACCGCTGATAGCGTCTGCGATCTGATCGACCGGGTCCTTCGTGTCGGCTGCAAACGCCGGGACGCACATTGCAAGGCAGAGAACCAGAGCAAGCGCTACGCTGAGAACTTTTTTCATGGTTGACATTCCCTTCTCTTTGGTATTATTTACAACGGCAAGCGCCACTGTATTACTTCGTTATTATGCCACTAAAATAGTATAAAGTCAACTACAATTTGTATAACGGCATGATTTTATCACCAGGTAAAGTAAACGTCGTTGCCGACCACCTGGAACACCGGGGTCACCGTTGGCTGGTTCTTATTGTAACTGCTGCCAACATTCTGAAAGGTGCGGCCCTGGGCATCCTTCTGCTTCTGGAGAGAATTTGCAAAGGCGTTGCACATCTCTTTATCCTTGAGCGTGATGCGGGCAACCACATTCAGCTCCGAACGGTCCGAAACGTTATCCAGCATGCCGGGATCAAATGCCGCGGCCCACCAATAGAGGCGGCGTGGCATACGGAAAACGAATTTCCCCTTCCGGTAAAGGGAGGCTTCCATCACCAATGAATTTTCATCCGTAGCACAATCATAAAACTCAACCATACGCGTGGTTGGCTTATGGTAAACGCCAATTTCGCAACCGATGGAAGGGCCGTACTGTCCTTTCCACATCTGCACCATCCAGTCAAGGTTGTCATAGCGGAATTTAATACGCACCGTATCGAAATCCATCGCGGCATACGGCGCCATATTGTCATACAACTCGCAATAGCCAAGGCTGCGGCGGAAATCCGTTGCGCCAATCGGCACTGGATTGCCGTTTTCATCAAACTCCACAAAGGGATTTTCTCCGTTGGTAACCGGTCCGGTCGCCTTCGTGGGCGCAACTTTCGTCGTCGTCGGTTTCTTTGTTGGGGCGGTTGCGTGCGGTTTCGTCGCCGTAGGCTTTGCCTCAGCCGTCGTCCCCTCCGGCACCGTAGGCTCCGTGCTCTCTTCGGAGGAAGAGGGCTCATCTGTTGATACCTCGCCGACAGATTCGCTTGGCGCGGGCGTATCAGCTCCCATGCTGTTCGCTGGAACTGTGATTTCCGGCTCCTTTGAGCCGCGCACTGCAAACGCAATGCCTACGGCAATGGCAATCACAACACATACTGCCGCCACGATCACAATGATCTTGGTTTTTTTCTTATCCATTGATTTTCTCCTTTTCACGTAATGCCGGAGAAGGCCCGGCCTTTTTGCCGCATCGAATCGAATCGAAGTGGAATTATTTCCACACAAAACTCTTCTCCGCAAAAAATGACGTTGCAGCCACACGGCAGGAAGCGTTTTGCGACGACAGACATTTTTCCAATGCAACCCAGTTTCAAACTTTGAAACTTTACAACCGGCTTGATGCTATTACCATGATTTCATTGCGCAAAGTGCAATGGGCGGCGCAGCCGCAGGGCGTCAGCCCAAATCAATGATTCAATGTTTTCTAAAATACGCAAAATCGGTGACTCTCGTGTTTCGTGAGGTTATCTAGCCGAGAACCGAAAGCGTAAGCGCGGTTCGAAAGCCAATGTTCTCCGAAGCTCGAGATTCGTGAGGTTATTATACCAAATGCACACACACCACGTCAAGCAAAGCAACGGTTAAAACCGGATGGTAAGCCCTTCCAAACAGCGAAAATGCGCTCATTTATCAACAATTCGCATGATTTCATCCAGGTTCTTACGCTTTTTCTCCCGCAGGCGTTCATCTGCGGCATAGCCGACGCTCAGCACCAGCCGGATCCGCTTTGATTTGGGGATTTGAAGCAGCTCCTTCAGCTTTTTCTCATCCAACCATCCCATAATGCAGGTAGAAAGGCCCTGGTCCACGGCGGCGAGGCAAATCTGCGACGTGGCCAGCCCGATATCGATCTGCGCAAACTGCTGATCTTTGAACGCACCGCTGATTTTCGCCGTCAAGGTCGCTTTTTCCTCAACTACTATAAGGAATGCCGGGCAATTATCTGTAAATCGATTCATCCCCATTCCCTGCACACATTTTGCAACCTGTGGGGATACAGACGGGCTGTTCACTACAACAAAGCTCCAAGGCTGGCTGTTGCAAGCAGAGGGCGCAAGGCGCGCCGCCTCAATGCATTTGACAAGCTTTTCCGTTTCCACCTTTTTGTTCGGATCATAATTGCGGCAGCTCTCACGCCGTGCGATCAGGTCAAAAAAGTCTTTCATATTAATCATCCATCCCTTCATAAATAAAAAAGAAATCGCCTTTCTTACAAGCCAAGCCCGTCACAACCGATTTCATCACCGGCCGCCGTGCCGCCATCCCAACAAAAATGTGCAAGATCCACTCGCCCATCCGGCAGGAAGCGCACACCCGCCCGCTGGAGCAGCGCAATCTGCTCATTTTCTCCGCCGAAGGCGAACGCGCTTGACACCTCGCCGAAACGGTTTACCACACGAAAGCACGGGATATGTGCCGGATCTGGATTCACATGCAGCGCATAGCCCACCACGCGCGACCAGCGGGGGTTGCCCGCAAGTGCGGCAATTTGGCCATAGGTTGCAACTCTGCCATAGGGAATCTGCCGGACGACGGCATAAATCCGCTCGTAGCTGTTTGGCATTGATCACGCCTCCCTCTTCCAATTGCTTTTATCGTACCGTCTCTGAAAAGAAAAAGCAAGCCCTGATCCGGCATACAAAAAAGCCGGGCCCCGTCAATGACAAAACAGGCCTTGGGAGAAAGTTTACAAGGCGGGAACAGACGGGAAGCAAACTGTGTGATTCCAATCGCAATGTCGGCAGGCCCCCAGGCAGTTGACCTTCCAAGTGATTGATGCTGAAAGAAATCCCCTGCCCAACGTGCAGGTACATTACGGCATCAGCAACCCGGAAACATTTGGATTCATTGGTTTTACAGATAAAAATGATTCCGTCGCCTGGAACGATCTGCTGACCGGCAAACAGAATATTTATGTTTGGATAAGGCTTCCTGCGAACTGTCAATGCCGCAGCACTTTCCATTCCAAATCCGGCGTTTTGATTTCGGCGCCACTATCACACTACAGGCGGAGTGGGAAGCTGGGGAAAACGGCTCGGAAACCACGCCGGCTTAGCGCCCAATGAAACGTACGAAGAAGGCGATCGCCGCTATGCATCCGGATGCATAGCGGCAAGGGAAACGTTGTTCGGAAAT
>OGLV01000599.1_pt1 | contig 11422 bp, 8 predicted proteins | sample 1572851 | NCBI WGS metagenome assembly OGLV01 (sample SAMEA2582005, study PRJEB24529) | metagenome | biome: Human gut stool | place: China | collected 2011
AGTAACTTTTTCATAGATGTTACTCTCCTTTCATAAATTTCCATCCCCTTGGAGCGCTCCGGCGGCAAAAAGCGGGCATTTTGCTGTTCGCGGGCGAAAATGAAAGTCAACCGAAAAAGTTGCAAAACATTTCGATTTTCTTGCATTTTTGACCGTTTTGCAGGAAAACGCGCGATTTTAGTTGCTATCGCATCCCCTTAAAGATGGTTCGTTTGTCAGAAAGGAGCAAGTTTCGGCGATTCTCGGCTTACTTACCGTGGCATGCCGATCCCGTAACTAAGTCGGGAACGCACCGTTCCCCACCCTTTCTGCACTGTCACCTTACCACACCCAAAATTTCAAGTCAACGCTTTCGCCCCATCTGTAACACACTTGTAACAAACCGCCGCTTCTGTTACAGCTTGACATAAAACCCCCGCTTTCGCCATTATCCGCCACCACATACATATAATATATAAGCACAGATATGAAAAAAGCGGCCTAAGCCGCTTTTTGTGATTTTTAGACCCGCGCAGCGGTCAGGCGGCAAGTAACAGTAGTCCGCGCCGCCGCGCGGGGAGCGAAATTTCCCTTTTCCAGCCGCGGCCCGCCGAAAAAAAGAAAAAGCCCGCTCATAAGAGCGGACTTTCGCCAATATTTTTTGCATGACCCCGTACAACCAAAAAAAATTTCGCGCCCGCAGGCGTGCAATGATCTTGATCGTTTTTTGCCGCGGCAGAAGGTGAATTGCCGCAAAGCGGCAAGAGAAGCCGCCCTGGGGCGTGTGCGTGACAAAAAAACACCTCTCACGCCGCAAACGTGCGCGCCTACGGCGCGTGCGCTGCCGCGGCGTGCCATCCAAAATCAAAAAAGGCGGCTTTCGCCGCCTTTTTTGAAGTTCTTTACTGAATCTCGATCTGCTTCGCGTTCACCACCGCGCTCTTCTTCGGCATGTTCAGCTTGAGCACGCCGTCATTGTACTGCGCGGAGATGTCCGCGACCTCGACACCGCTGATGTCGAACGCGCGCTGGTAGCTGCCGTAGCTGCGCTCGCAGCGGACGTAATTGCCCTTCTTGTCCTGATCCTCGTGCTCGCTGTGGCGCTCGGCGCGAATGGTCATCGTGTCGCCGTCCACATCGACGTGGATGTCCTCCTTCTTGAAGCCCGGCAGATCAGCTTCCAGCAGATAGCTGTCGCCCTTGTCCTGAATATCGGTCTTAAACTCGCTCAGCCCGCGGCCCCACGAGCCGTCGCCGAAAAATGCGCGCTCCATCTGATCCCAGGGATCATAAGCCGCAACGTGGTTGTTTCTGCGTTCAAAAGGTCTCAGTTCAAACATAATACAAAGCCTCCAAATCTATTCTGGCGAGCCGCTCTTGCAGCCCGCGTGGTTTACATTTCTTTCGTTCCCCTCGGAACAATTTTGAGTATAGTCACGCCCTGTGAACAAAAATACATCTTTTGATGAACAAATCTTTAACTTTAGCACTCGTGCACCAAGAGTGCTAAAAATATGGTAGCTGCGGACCGCTACCAAACCGCTACCCGACCTTTCGCGCCCGCAAACCCTTGCAAAATCAGCCTTTTTTCGCCCCGCCAAAACCCAAATTTCGGCAAATCGCTACCAAACCGCTACCCGCCGCGTCCGCAAGCCCTTGCGCAGCGGGCTTTTTTCGCGGCGCTAAGGGGATGCGATATCCACCGAATCGAACGATTTTGCGTTGATTCTGCTGAATTTTTCTTATTTTCAATTGTTTTTGCAATAATTTGAGGATTTGCGAATTTTGGCAGCAACCACGGGAAAGCGGGAGAGACGGCGGGTGTTCGGCTCCAAGGGGATGGAAATTTATGAAAGGAGAGTAACATCTATGAAAAAGTTACTCGCAATGGTGCTGGCTCTGGTCATGACTCTGTCTCTGGCTGTCAGCGCCAGCGCCTTCAAGGATGACAAGGACATCAGCGCCGATTACGCTGAGGCTGTTGCCGTCCTGGATGGCATGGGTGTGTTCAAGGGTTATGAGGATGGTTCCTTCAAGCCCACGGGCGACATCACCCGCGCTGAGGTGGCTACGATCATCTATCGTATCTACACCGGCGACGTCGCTAAGAGCGACAAGTCCGGCATGTATGCCACCTACAACAAGTTCAGCGACATGGCCGGCGCCGGTTGGGCCGCCGGTTACATCGGCTACTGCGCCAACGCTGAGCTGGTCAAGGGCTATCCCGACGGCACCTTCAAGCCGTCCGGCAAGATCACCGGCTATGAGGTCCTCGCCATGATCCTCCGCGCTGTCGGTTACGACAAGAACGGTGAGTTCTCCGGCGCTGACTGGGCTCTGAACGTTGCCAAGTATGCCGAGCAGCTCGGTATCCTGAAGAACGTTGCCAAGACCACCAACCTCGGTGCTCCTGCTACCCGTGAGCTCGTTGCCGAGATGCTGTTCCAGGCCATCCAGAAGAATCAGGTCACCTATACTCCGGCCTTCGGCTATGTTACCGATAAGGTCGCTGACATGAAGCAGACCAGCCTCGGCTACAAGAACTTCAAGCTCGCCGACGCTGACGACGAGGATGTCTGGGGCCGTCCCACCACCAAGTGGTACAAGGACAGCGACAAGGATCTCAAGTACGACTCTGACGAGACCGTTTACGCTGAGATCACTGCCACTCCCGATGCCTCCTTCAACGTTGAGACCTCTGAGTGCGACATCTGCGAGGCTCTCGGTGTGAAGAAGACCACCACTGTTGTTGACACCTACACCAATGGCGTGAAGGACACCAAGGATGTGACTTACACCGCTACCGCCACCAAGGCTATGGTTGGTGCTCAGGGCCAGCAGCTCGAGTTCTACGAGGTTGACGGCGGCTATCGTCTGGTCGTCATCGACACCTACCTTGCCAAGGTCGACTCCGTCAAGGATGAGAAGACCGATACCAAGGGTCATGTTACCAGCGATGCTTACATGAACCTCACCGTCTACACCAACTATGCTGGTGTTGACTATGTCGTCAAGGGCGATGATTACGCCAAGGGCGATTATGTTCTCGTGAACGTTAATAAGGACACTGACAATAACGTCAAGATCGTTGGCTTCACTGCCAAGCAGCCCCTCGTTGAGATCGTCGGTAAGGCTGAGTCCTTCGACGGCGCTCAGAGCAAGCTGTGGCGCAACTCCAACAAGCACACCATTGCCGACAAGGATTACATGGATGCTGTTGAGTTCAACCACGACGAGGCTCAGAAGAGCACCATCAAGTTCACCTGGTTCCTCGACCAGTTCGGCAACCTGATCGGTTCCGTCGCTCTGGATCGCAGCAACTACGCTGTCCTCAAGGACATCATCTGGAACGTTGGCCGCCCCGGCTCTGCTGAGGCTACCCTGATCAGCATGGTCGACGGCAAGGAGTACACCGCTACTGTCGATACGTTCGATGGCTTCTCCGCTAAGGATGGCCAGACTGCTGGCTATTGGATGGCTGACAAGAACGACGAAGACCCGTATCACACCAGCTCCAGCCGCAATACCTTCGGTTATGTTGGTGAAGAGCTCTCCGACAACGATATGTATCGTGGTCTGGCTATGTATCGCGTTGACACCAACGATGACGGTACTGTCAACCTCGAGGGTATCGAATCCGTTAAGAAGAACGACCAGAATAGAATTGTCGTTGACAAGCTCTATGTCAACTATGTTGAGAACGTCTCCGTTGATGTCAAGACCAGCGCTATCGTTAAGTCTAACGGTTCTGAAGAGGCTTCCCTGACCAAGAGCACCAACTTCATCATCCGCGATGGCAAGGGCACCAAGGCCGATCCCTTCACCTATGAGCTGAAGACCGGCACCAAGGAACTCCCCGCGATGAAGAACGTTGACCTGTTCTATGTCGACTCCGATAAGGACGGTTTCGTTGACTTTGTTTACGTCGTCGACTACATCTCCGCTACGCTCGATCCTTCCTACGTCTTCGCTTACACCACGGAGGCTTCTGAGGACTTCGATGATGACATCTTCACCGTGAACGTTTACGTCAACGGCGAAAAGCAGGACATCGACTTCAATGCTGCTACCTACAAGACCCTCAAGAACAACCTCAACAAGCTGTTTGTTGCTGAGTTCAACGAGACCACTGGTGTTGTCAAGTCCCTGACTCTCGTCACCGAGGCTAACGATGTTTCTCTCGCTGATAAGGTCGAGGATACTGTCGTTGACTATGTCACCGGCGACTTCACCGTCAGCAATGATAACGAGACCATCAAGAACGTTGAGACCACCGACGGTACGATGACTTACGTTGTCGCTGAGAACGGCTTCAAGTTCGTCTCCACCGTCAACGGTTATGATTCTCTCGCTGACCTCGCCAAGCTCGACGCCAAGGATCTCAAGACTCTGGGCATCGGTGTTTGGGTTGTCGCTGAGAAGGACGGCACTCACAAGCAGGCTACCACCGTTTATGTCGGTGACAGACTGACCAGCACGGCCACCAGCGCTGTTGACGTTCTCAACAACCTGGATCTCGGCACCATCACTCTGACCGACGCCACTCAGGACACCCTGAACGACGCGTTTGTTGATGCTGCCAAGAAGGCTCTTTCCGACGCTGGTTACAGCGATGTGACCGTTAAGATCGGTTCCACCAAGCCGACCGTTCCTGCCATCGGCACGACCGCTACTGCTTGGGCTCAGATCGATGTTAACGACGGTGACGGCTATGTGACCGCTAACGGCGTCCACGCCAGCGTTGTCAACAATTACAGTGAGACCTCTCTGAAGGCTGCCGTCAAGGCCAAGATCGACAGTGTTGAGGCCAAGAAGGCTACCTACGCCACCAAGGAAGCATGGATTGCTGCTGCTGAGAATGCTGTCAAGACCATTGACGGTATGACCTCCTGCACGCTGACTCTGACCCCGACTTCTCAGCTCGGTTGGTCTGACGGTGCTACCTATGATGTTGCGTACTCCGTCGTCTACAAGACTGTTACCTACACCGGTACTACCAGCATCTCTGTTGTTGCGTAATTCGGTATAGAAAACACAAAAAAGGAGACCCCTTTGGGGGTCTCCTTTTTTGCGCTTATTCACTTAACTCCGAGTTTTTATCATAACCGAGCACAGTGTAATAGTAGACGGTGCCACCGGTATTGAGTTGGTGCGTCTCCTTGCCGGATGTGACATACCACGAAATGCCGTCATCCGCCCATGTGACCTTGATCGCGACGGGCTCTGACGTGCCAGCATAGGGGCTGTTTGCCACCGTGCGCGGACGCAGAAAAACAGTCGGTCGATCGGTCGAGTTTGCGCGTGACGCCGCCGCCACTATGACCAGCACCGGATAAAAGTCGAGCTGCAAGGTATTCGGGCTGCTCTCGCCCGACAGGCCCGTGCCTGTGTACTCGCCGAACGCAATGCGGCAGTTGTGTCCCGCCGCGCCGAGGTTTTTTGTCAGGGCGGCGAGCGCCGCGCTCGTCGCCGCGCCGTCCGCCTTGCCGCCCGCCGCGTCGGCGTTGGCTTTGAGCGCCGCGTCGGTCTTTTGCGTCAGGTCGTTGAAGTCTGACATTTGGATGAAGTCCGATTTTTCCCACGTGGGAAGAGCGTAGTTTGTAGTCCGTTTCATAGCAATCTCCTTAAAAACAGTAAAAATAAAACCCCCGGAAAACCGGGGGTTCATGCTTGTCAAGCATGAAAGGAGTTGTTGGACGAAGGACGGCAACCAACTGAAAATTTTACAAATTGCCGGACATGAAGCCGCCGCGGAGCCAGTTGGCGAGTTCGGCGGGGGTGCCGGGGACGCCGACGGTGGCAAATTCCGTGCGCGAGGGGACCATCTGCGCGTCGTCCGAGCTCTCCGCCCACTGGACGCGCTGCAAAATGTGCTCCGTGCAGTGCTCGAGCGGGCCGTCGGGCGCGGGCTTATATTGGAGGAGGATGGTCACGCAGCGGTTGTCGGACGTCCAGCGGCCGAAGTTCGTCGTGGGCTTGCGCCACTTCCAGAGGCATTTGTCGCCGCGCTGCTTTTTGAGCTTCAAATAGCCGTTTTCGATGTCCTGCGTGCAGCGCATGAGCCAGATGACATGGTAGCCCGCGCGCTGGAAGTGGGAGCAGACGTCGAAAAAGTGCTCTTCCATGAGTAAGCCGTCCTGGAGCATCATCACGAAATGGTTGATCTGCACGTAGGCGGTGACGGTCTTATCGCCGACGGTGACGGGGACGTTGCGGCACTCGGGCGGGACGATCGCGCGCCACTGCTCGCGCCACGCGGAGGCGGAGGACTGGACGAGCGGGGGCGTTTTCTTCTTCCAAAACAGCATGGGAACTCCTTTTCGCAATTTTTATTCCATTATAGCGAAAACGGGACGAAAAGGCAAGGAGTATTGGCATTTTACAGGGATTTGACAGAGTGGGGCGCGACGGGCGCTTGCTATTTTGGCGAAAACATGATATTCTACTGTGATTCTAAGGAAATCGACTTTTCTTTGCAAGGAGAACGGCTATGAAGCTTGACCACAAGCGCACGGTGCTGGTGGGGCTGGCGTTTTTGTCCATCTGCGCGTTCTGGCAGATGTACGACAACATCATCCCGCTGATCTTGACGAACACGTTCCACTTAGACGAGACCATTTCCGGCGCGATCATGGCGGCGGACAATGTGCTGGCGCTGTTTTTGCTGCCGTTCTTCGGCGCGCTGAGCGATCGGACGAACACGAAGATCGGGCGGCGGATGCCGTTTATCCTCGGCGGCACGGCGGCTGCGGTGATCCTGATGAATCTGCTGCCGCTTTTTGACAACGGCTACGCAAATGGCGCGAGCACGGGTAAGCTCGCGATGTTCGTCGTCACGCTGGGGCTGTTGCTCGTGGCGCTGGGGACCTACCGCTCGCCCGCGGTGGCGCTGATGCCGGACGTGACACCCAAGCCCCTGAGGTCGCGCGCGAACGCGATCATCAACCTGATGGGCGCGGTCGGCGGCATTTCGTATCTGATCGTGGCGGCGGTGCTGTATCCGAACAGCAGGACGGCGGGGGCCGAGCATGTGAACTACCAACCGCTTTTTGTCGTCGTGTCGGCGCTGATGGCGGTTTCGGTCATCGTGCTGTACTTCACGACAAACGAGCCGAAGCTCGCGGCGGCGGAGAAGGAATACGAGGCCGCGCATCCCGAGCAGCAGCTCACGGAGGAGGAGCCGGACGGCAGTGAGGAGCTGCCCAAAGAGGTGAAGCGCAGCCTTGTGATGCTGCTGTGCTCGATCGCGCTGTGGTATATCGGCTACAACGGCGTGACGACGTGGTGGACGACGTATGTCGGGCGCGTGATGGGGCAGGGCCTCGGCGGCGCGTCGACGTGTTTGCTCGTCGCGACGGGCGGGGCCATCGTGTCGTACATCCCCGTGGGGCAGCTGGCGTCGAAGATCGGACGCAAGAAGACCATTCAGGGCGGCGTCATCCTGCTTGCGGCGTGCTTTGCGTCGGCGTACTTTTTGACGACGCATTATCAGAGCATCAACGCCGTGATGTTTGTCGTGTTTGCGCTCGTCGGCCTTGCGTGGGCGGCGATCAACGTCAACTCGCTGCCGATGGTCGTTGAAATGTGCAAGGGCAGCGATATTGGCAAGTTCACGGGTTACTACTACACGTTTTCGATGGCGGCGCAGGTCGTGACGCCGATTTTGGCGGGCACGCTTTTGAAGCACATCAGCTACAGCATGCTGTTCCCGTATGCGGCGTTCTTCGTGGCTTGCAGCTTTGTGACGATGTGCTTTGTGCGCCATGGCGACTGCAAGGTGGAGGCCAAGGCTGGCCTTGCGGCGTTTGAGGACATGGATGCGGACTAAATCGAATACAAGAAGTGATCTAAAATGAAAATTTTACGGATCGTTGTCGGAATTTGCCTGATTCTGGCGGTCGCGTGGGCGGTTTTGCTGCGCGCGCGGCGCGGAACGGAGTCGATGGCGGTACTGCGGAAATTCCGCTATGCGCACCGCGGGCTCTACGATAAGGAGGCGGGCATTCCCGAAAATTCGCTGCCGGCATTCTCGCGCGCGATCGCGCGGGGCTTCGGCGCGGAGCTCGACGTGCACCTGCTGCGCGACGGGACGCTTGCCGTGTTCCACGACAGCGATGTGAAGCGCATGACGGGCCGCGAGGGGTACCTCGAAGACCTGAGCGCGGACGAGCTCAAGGACTACGCGCTGGACGGGACGAAGGAGACCATCCCGCAGTTCAAGGATGTGCTCGCGCTGTTTGCGGGGACGGGCCTGCCGCTCATTGTGGAGGTCAAGAGCTTTCGCGACAACTTTGCCGAGCTCACTGAGCGCACGATGGCGGAACTCGACAAATTTGGCGTCAAGTACTGCGTGGAGTCGTTCGACCCGCGGTGCGTGGCGTGGCTGAAAAAGCACCGGCCAGAGGTCATCCGCGGGCAGTTGAGCTGCGACTTTTTGAAAGACCGCGGCAATTTGAGCCTGCCGATGGCGTTTGCGACGACGAACCTGCTGGGCAACATCATGGCACAGCCGGATTTTGTCGCCTATAAATTTGAAGATAAGAAAAACTGGGCGCCGCGTTTATGCCGTAAGCTCTACGGCGCGCAGGGCGTTTACTGGACCATCCGGTCGAAAGAAGACTTGGAGACGGCGGAGCGCGAGGGCGCGATCGCCATTTTTGAGCGGTTTATTCCCTAAAGAGGGGTCCCACTTGTGGAAGGGTGGGGGAAAAGAAGCAAAACCGAAAGAAAAGGAAGAAGGCTTTATGGCAGAACAAAAAAGACGCTGGGGCGACCGGCGCGACGCAACACTGCTGCGGGATGTGGATTCGCTGCACTTTATCATGGGCATCATCTATCCCAACCGCGCGGACAACGAGGCGTATATCGCAGAGCGCGTGAATTTAGAGCCCATCAAGGACTACATTGCGACGAAAAACTATGAGGGCATCCCGTTCAAGTACACGTTTTTCCACGTGATTTTGACGGCGCTCGTTAAGACGGTCATTTTACGGCCGAAGCTCAACCGCTTTTACGCGAATGAAAACTACTATCAGCGCAATAAGGTGACAGCGGGCTTTGTCATCAAAAAGGAGTTTGCCGACGGCAGCGAAGAGGCCATGGCTCTGCTGGAGATAAAGCCTGAGAGCACCATCGAAACGATCCACGAGGAGATCCACCAGGAGGTTGCGGCCTGCCGCGAGCAGAAGAAGGTCAACACGACCGACAACAGCATGAATGTGCTCAACAGCCTGCCGCGCTTTTTGTCCAAGGCGGCGGTGCGATTTATCCGCTGGCTCGACAAGCACGGCTGGTGCCCCGATTTCCTGATCGGCAAGGACCCGAACTACAGTTCGGTGTTCATCTCCAACCTCGGTTCCATTCATCTCAAAAGCGGCTACCACCACCTGACGAACTGGGGCACGAGCTCGCTGTTCTGCATCATCGGCGAAAAGAAGTGGACGCCGCTGTACGACGAGCACGGCCTTGTCGAAATGCAGGAGACGGTCGACCTCGGCCTCACCGTGGATGAGCGCATTGCCGACGGCTACTATTACGCAAAGAGCGTGCGCCTTTTCAAATATCTGTTAGAACACCCCACCCTTTTGGAACGACCGCTATCGGAGGAAGTAGAATATGAGTGATTCCATTGTCAGAACGCCCTGGAAGGATTACATGGGCGAGGTGCCGATGCACCTTGAATACTTCAACGGCTCGATGTTCGAGGCCGTGGAGCAGATCGCTAAGAAATATCCGGGCAACATCGCTTTTACGTTCATGGGAAAGTCGACGACCTACCGCCAGATGATCCGCGAGATCGAGCAGTGCGCCAAGGCGCTCAAGACCATCGGCGTGCGCGAGGGTGACAAGGTGACCATTGCCATGCCGAACTGCCCGCAAGCCATCTATATGTTCTACGCCGTCAACCTCGTCGGCGGCATTGCGAACATGATCCATCCGCTGTCGGCAGAGAAGGAGATCGAATTTTACCTGAACGCCTCGGAAAGCGTGGCGGCGGTGACGCTCGACCAGTTCTACAACAAGTTTGAAAAGGTGCGCGAGCGCACAAAGGTCGTGAACATGATCATCGCAAGCGTGCGCGACGCGCTGTCCCCGACGATCAAGGCGGGCTATATGCTGACCGAGGGACGCAAGATCGAGAAGATTCCCGAGGACGCGCCGGTCATCATGTGGAAGGACTTCATGAAGCTCTCCCGCTCCTGCTACTATAAGACCTATAAGGTCAAGCGTGAGGGCGCGGACCCCGCTGTGATCCTCTATTCCGGCGGTACGACCGGCACAACAAAGGGCATCGTGCTGACGAACAAGAATTTCAACGCCCTCGGCCAGCAGGTCATCGCGGCGAACCCGATGTTCCGCCCCGGCGACCGCATGCTCGCGGCGATGCCGCTGTTTCACGGCTTCGGCCTGGGCGTGTGCGTGCACACGATGCTCTCGCAGGGCGGACGCTGCATCCTGATCCCGCGCTTTACGGCCAAGAGCTACGCCAAGCAGATCGTGAAGTACAAGTGCAACTTCATCGCGGGTGTACCGACGCTCTACGAGGCGCTGCTGCGCCTGCCGAGCATGGACGGGGCGAACCTCAGCTCGCTCAAGGGCGTATTCTCCGGCGGCGACAGCCTGTCGATCGAGCTGAAGAAGAAGTTCGACAAGTTCCTCTACGACCACAAGGCGTCGATCCAGGTGCGCGAGGGCTACGGCACGACCGAGACGGTCACGGCCTGCTGCCTGACACCGCCGCACATGTTCAAGGAGGGCTCCATCGGCCTGCCGTTCCCGGATACCTACATCAAGATCGTCGAGCCGGACACTGACCGGGAGGTTCCCTACGGGCAGGAGGGCGAGATCCTGCTCGCGGGCCCGACCGTGATGAAGGAGTACATGAACAACCCCGAAGAGACGGCGCAGACGCTTCGCACGCACGCCGACGGCCTGACGTGGGTCTACACGGGCGACCTGGGCATGATGGACGAGCAGGGCTTTGTCTACTTCCGCGGCCGTGCCAAGCGCATGATCATTTCTTCCGGCTACAATGTCTATCCCGGCCAGATCGAAAATATCCTCGACGCGCACGAGTACGTGCAGATGAGCTGCGTGATCGGCGTGCCCGATCCCTACAAGATGCAGAAGGTCAAGGCGTTCGTCAAGCTTGCGCAGGGCGTGCCCGCGACCGAGGAGACCAAGCAGGTGCTTCTGGCCTACTGCCGCAAGAATGTGGCGAAGTACGCCATGCCGTATGACATCGAGTTCAAGGAGGATATGCCCAAGACTCTGGTTGGTAAGGTGGCGTATCGCCAGCTGGAGGAAGAAGAACTCGCCAAGATCAAGGCGGCGGAGGAGAAGTAAGTTCTTCTGCGTTGACGCGGGCAATATGTTCCCCTGCACCGTGCAGGGGACGCGGGAAAGGGGGCCATTCTCTCACGCGAGAGAATGGCCCCCTTGA
>OGLV01000601.1_pt1 | contig 11380 bp, 14 predicted proteins | sample 1572851 | NCBI WGS metagenome assembly OGLV01 (sample SAMEA2582005, study PRJEB24529) | metagenome | biome: Human gut stool | place: China | collected 2011
TCGGTTTGAACGAGATGCTAAAAGAAATTTTAATCAAATCCTAAAATATATACTTAACAAATAAAACTAAATATGGTATAATTGAGGATGTAAAGATGATGGTGCTACGAAGCTCAGGTAAGTGGCAATCGCGAAGTCACGAAGCCGAGATTACAGGAGCAGTAGTAAATGGAGTGAGATGAACAGCCATCATATCCCATGCGCTTGATGCGTGGGATGCCGGAAATAACAGAATATAGTGGTGGAAACCCACCGGGGCGAGGTAACACTTGTGCCGACAGCGCAGTAAAAGTCGTTTGCGTGTTTTGGCATCATAAAAGGGATTGGGATTGGAGCTAGTGTATAGAGCCAACTAGGATAAAGAAACGGCTCGAACCCGGTGATACAGCGGCGGGAGTGTCTGAAGTACAAAGGCAAATACTGTATCAATATAATATCCGACCGGATTTGAAGATAACCGTCAAATCTATATCACGCCTGTGAAGCGGGTCTGCGCAGAGTTTGAGAAGCGGCAGATGGCTTAGTAGAGAATTGGGGTTGCTCCTGAGCGTGTTCCGTTAGCATGATAACACATAACGGCAAAGGTGATATAAGGATATTACATACATATGAAATGTTGGCTTAGAGGCAGCCATCATCTAAGGAGTAAATCGTGGCAATGGTGATAGTTAAATCAGAGAAAGCCTGATCGCGAGTCACTAACAGTGAATGAACATAGTGCTTTGCACAAGAATAAATCGGTCGCACCGTCCAGAAATGGTAGTTCGATATTCACTTGTTCCCAAGAGTAGTTAGCGACTACTGGCACACAAATTTGTCTTGCTAAGCATTATGTTGTGTGTTGGGATATGCCTTAGCAACATGGATTTTTTAGCGTAATAGCACATCATATGTAAACATCATTCACGAGCTGATGCTAGAAATAGCTATGAGGTAGGAAGTCGGCTTGAGATAAATATGTGGCATTAGTGTAATTGGTAACACCTCAGTCTTCCAAACTGATATTGCGAGATCATACCTCGTATGCCACTCCATTCTGAGTTTGGCTAGTTCGCACAAGCGGGTCGCTGTGTAGAAAATCGGAACCCATGAAAGTCCTCGTTGCGCTGGTACGCCAAACACAACAGCGCGGGCAAATATGGCTCAGTACCACAATCGGCAGAGGGAGCGGATTCAAAATCCGTAAAGTGTGGATTCGAATTCCACCTGAGCTACCATTAAGTCCACTTGAAACGATATATAGTGGCTGGTTTATAGACTACTATTATGGAGATGAGAATGTGTCATAAGCACTCCATTATCAAATGCAAATCGAGCTGGTAAGAGGAAGTTAAATTGCTTAACAGCATAAAGGCATATGCAGTCAATCATGTCGATAACGCGAACCAGACGGATTAAGCAGAGATTGACCCCGATGCAACTAAGGGCTACTAATTAAAGTTGTAATCAACAAGTCGAGGCGAGGCATACAAAAACAGGGTGAGGTTCTAGCAGTCTTAGGACTAGGTTAGAGTGTAGACTTGTTGATTAGTTCTAATGTGTTTATCTTTAAAGCTCATTGTCAAAGTCCACTGGTTGTTGGATACATACGACTTAATAAACTGAATAGGAATCCAATGCTTCTAATGGGTTGACGCTTAAAGTCCATTTACAGTAGTTATGGTTTGTTGACCATTGTTTGAATTACTAGCCAATCGATGCCTAGAGTCGATAAAAACAAATCAATGGCGGTTCTGGTAGGTTGAGCCTAAAGCCTACTATTTGGAAGCGTAGCTCAGGTGATAGAGTGGCGGCAATGCCGTTGTGTCGTTGGTTTGAATCCAACCGCTTTCATTGAATTTAGGATTGCACGCAGCTATGCCCAGCATTGTAACTGTCCCAGATGCAAACCTAAGAAAATCTTAAAATCCTTAGATTTGTAAGGTTGAGATAATGAATTGGTCACATGAATCTCAATCTAGTTTATGGGTTGTAATGCTAGTTGCTGAATAGCTGACGGTTGACCACCTGATGCTATAAAGCAACGCTGTCACACTCTTGATTTTAAGATGGTTGCGCAACTGTAAATTCAATTTAAAATGAATTTGTAGGGAGTGTGGCAATTTATAAATCCTTAGTAAATAACGCGCGTCACTGCCAAGGTTGGCTGTTGGTCGAATCTCATCTAGTACCATCCAGAGAGCAAAACTGGAAAATGTGCTTATAGTGCGGTGATAATCCTATTCCGCGAAATTCTATATATCGGGCGTAGCTCAGTCGGCAGAGCTTTACAGCGTGAAGGGATATTGCTGTTGAATACCCTTGGTCGTTGGTTCGAGTCCAACCGCCCGGTTTATCAAGTCAATATGCGCATGAGCATTGCGACTTGTTTTAATAAAATTTTATTAGAAATTGAAAGGAAATTAAAAGGAATTTATGACCAAGAAGGAACTAATCAAGTTTGTAGCAGACGGTACAGGGAATACGGTCAGGGATACAACTGAGATCGTAGATACATTCATTGACTATATTAGGCATAGCCTAGTCCAGCATGAAGATGTAGTGATTCATGGCTTTGGTAAGTTCACTACTAAGTTGCGCGACGCTCGTACTGCTCGTAATCCGCAGACCGGTGAAACCATTGAAATTCCTGCTAAGTATGCTTTGACGTTTAAGCCGACAAGCACACTAAAGGCAGAAATCAATGAGTAAATAATCCTCCTGTTAAAATCCCTATGGTCGAAAGATTATAGGGATTTTTCTAAAATAACCCTTGACAAATCGCTGCTATGATGCTATACTTAAACCATCAAATAAAGGAGCTGAACATTATGAATGAACTGTTTGTTATGAGTCTCAAAGCAAAGCATCGTAGCGAAGGTACGATTAGAGAATACGCTAAGGCCATCAATCATTGCTTGGAATATGTCAATAAACCTGAAGCCGAAATCAAGCCGATCGATCTTGAGCTGTGGCAGTCCAGCATGAGCAATCTCAGCTCTGCATCTGTTGCTCAGAGAACATCTGCGGTTCGTGAATATTTCAAATTCTTGTATCGCAATGAGTTCATTAGCCGCAATCCGTCTGAGATGCTTGAAGCGCCTCAGATTAAGAATCGTGAGCAGTCGGCTCTTAATGGCGAACAGGTCAGAGCAATGGTCAATGCGGCGACCAATGAGCGCAATAAGGCGATTATCATGATGCTTGCTCAGACTGGCTTACGCATCCATGAACTTGCCAATATCACGCTTGAACAGTATGAATCCCGTAGCAATAATGTACTGGTCATCCGTGGCAAGGGTGACAAGGATAGACTAGTTGGTCTGGCTGATGAGACAATCAAGCTGATTGATAGCTATATTGCCAATGAACGCAAAGATGGTTGTGAATATCTGTTTGTAGGCAACAGAGGAAATAAAATGGATGGCAAGAATACTAGTGCTATGCTCAAAGTATGTGCTAGAAAAGCTGGTATTGAGAATTGGGAGGAATTGCATATCAGCAATCATACAATGCGCCGCACATTTGCTACTATGATGTCTGAAGCTGATGTGCCGATTGAGGTTATTAGCAAGGCAATGGGACATAGCTCAGTTGCCATAACTGCGAATAGATACATCAAGCGCACTGAACAGAGAGCAGTCAATGCAATGAGCGTTGTTAATTTTTAATTAAGGAGGATATAAACAATGATGTGGGACGATGTATTCAATAGTCTATACGAAGAAATTATGAAAGAAAGGAAAAAGAAAGACATGAAACTAGAATACAAATTCTATGAAAAGAATCTAGCACCTAAGTGGCTAGAGGGCGATTATGACCTGTATATTGAGGGCAATCGCATGGTGATGACGAGCAAGGACGGCAAGAAGGTTGAGACTCGTTGCCATCCTGAGGATGATTGGCGGCTACAGGTTGGTATTGATGAGCTGAAGGAAAGAATGACTGAGGCAAAGAAGCCAAGAGAAATTAAAGTTGGGGATGTTGTCAAATTCAAGCATAACGCTGTTGATTGGTATTATCCACATACCGTATCTGATTGGTGTAAGACAAATCATATCTCAGTTGATGATGTAATGACCACATATGCTTCTGATATTATCTTTAACGAGCGTAATGATGAACTTGAAGATTATAGATTTAAAGTTGTGACGACATCTAAATGTAAGAATCGGATGCTTGCTTATATCATGGACGTAAATAATCATTATAGCTTCATTGTTGACACGGAATGGCTGGAACTAGTAGAATGATCGATATGCACGATGAAGTAATTGAAGCCATTCTTGAGTATTACAAAGATGATGAAGAAACGGCGGTTGATTGCTTAATATATCTATCATCATTAAAATGTTTACCTTTAGCTGTTCATGCTGAGGTGGCTATTGATAGCATGGGGCGATGCCCTGTTTGTGGTTGTAAGCTAGAGAGATATACACACAGAGAGCTGCATACCGAACTGGATGAGCCATGTTATGAAACGCTAACAGAGGTCTATTGCCCAAATTGTGATATTCCATATAGGGAGGGAACATATGTCGGATAATGAACTGCATGATATTCTGAAGGCCGAACTTGAGCCTAAATTTCAAAGCTATTTCACACAAGGACTTATGGTTGGATGGGATGCTTGTATCTATGAGATTGATAAGCTGACAAGCGGCTTGACATCTGCTAAAGCAATTAAAGAGGTTATTAAGAAAAAGGTAGCTGAAGCCAATGCAAGAGGTAAAAAGAATGGATGATGTATGGCGGTTAGTCGTATGTATGCTACTATGGCTTGGCTTAATGCTATATGAAATCAAGAAAGGCGACGCATGAAAGAAAAGAATAATCTGTTGCCATTATGGATTGCTGGCGGTTCGATATTATTTGTATCAGCCGCTATGCCGCTTATTGATTCTGTGATTGCATGGATTTCATCTGCTATCAACGCGCATATCAATCGTATGCAAATTGATTTAGAGCTTGACCAGAGAGAGGCACAAGCCGCTGCTGAGACAATCAGTCCATCACCACAGGTTACACGGGCTGTTGGATTCCATGTTCCATCTGAGCCTGAATATGAGGAGGAATATGAATGAGCACACGAGTTCATGTTGGAGATATATATGGCAGATTGACCGTACTAGAAAGAGCACCTGATCATATACAGCCAAGCGGATTTCATAAACCAGTATGGAAATGTCAATGTTCGTGCGAAAAGAAAACCATTTTGCTTGTAACATCAAATCGACTCCTTGACAAAAATTGTCCTACGAGGTCATGTGGATGTTTGCAAAAAGAAAGAGCGAGTGAGGCGAACAAAACACATGGTGAAACAGAAACAAGATTATATCGTATTCACAATGCAATGAAACAAAGATGCTTAAATCCAAAGAATAAATATTATTGTAACTATGGTGGCAGAGGAATAACAATTTGTGATGCATGGTTAATTTATGAGAATTTTAGAGATTGGGCAATAAACCATGGTTATAATGATAATTTATCGATAGATAGAATTGATGTAGACGGGAATTATGAACCTTCAAATTGTAAATGGTCTACATTTATTGAACAATGTAATAATACAAGGAATAACAAATTTCTAACATTTAACAACGAAACGCATACCATGTCTGAATGGAGTAGAATGTTAGGGTTGCCAAGAGAAATGATTAGAAGTAGGATTAGAAGGGGTTGGAGTATCGAAGAAGCATTAACAACACCAGAGATTAAGAAAGGATATAGATTGCATGAGTCGTAGACCTCAAAAATTGTATGAAATTCCTTGTATGCGTTGTGATTATCAGCCAAATTGTGATCGATATGTAAAAATTGACCCACGCATGACGGCACAAAGAGATAAAATGTGGAATGATGCTGATTTGAATTGTATGGATTGTGTTCTGAGAAATGTGCTAAAGATAAAGAAGGAAGGCGAGTTAGCTTAATGGAATGGATCGAAAAAATTGTATGGCATGAGGTTGTAACCAGACCACCTACTGAGGAAGAAATTGAAGAATGGGCAGAATGGGGATTGGTAGAGTACGAATATCCTGCCTATATTTTTAATTGCGAATTACCAGATGAAGGTAAACATATTCTAGTTCTTACAACAGGTGGGTTTGTGTACGCAGATACTTGCATGGTTGATGATACATGCAATGGCGATAATATGTATTATCTCGATAATCTGGGTGATTGGGATGATGTAGTAGCATGGGCTTATTTGCCTACAGGCAAAAAAGACGAGGAGGTTACTAATGCCAGTTAAGTCATCTGGCACATCCAAGCCATATCTACATTTCATTGGTGGCAATGCCGCATCCGTAACCGGCTCATGTACGATTGTTCGATTCGACAATATCAAATTAGTTGTTGATATGGGTCTAATTCAGACTAATAATCTAGTAGCTGATTATCGTGCTAACCGTGACCAGATGAAGAAAATCAAGCCAAAGACGGTGCATGGCGTTGTCATTACTCATCTACACGCGGATCATTGTCTTGGGTTGCTTTCTGCTGTTGCTATGGGCATGCAAGCATATATCTATATCCCTCAAGGCTCAATCCCTATCCTCAAGATAATGATGGATGATTGCATTAAAATCATGGCGCAGGATAGCTTAAAGATGCAGAATAAGCATGGTATCAAAGCGCCGCTATTGGCTACTGAGGCGGATATTGATAAGGTAATGCAATGGATTGTTGAAGTGCCGTTTGGCGTTCCTACGACCATTGTAGGCGGTGCAAAGTTGACATATTATCATGCTGGTCATATAATTCATTCGGCTCAAGCTGTGTTGGAAATAAAACAAGGCTACAGCATTAAGCGAATTGGCTTTACGGGCGATTTTAATACAGAGGCTAAGAGCGTATCTGTACCACTAATCGAGCCATTGCCAAGATGCAATGTGGTGGTTGGAGAATGTACATATAGCGACCCAACTAGATGCTATAGCATGAAGAAAGAGCGATGGTATGATGAGCAGATTATCAATGCGGCTATATGTCAATATAATCGTATCTTAATGCCAGCTTTTAGCTTACAGCGCGTAGAGGATATTCTTGATGTTTTATGGCGCACACGAGCTACAGAGCGTAAGATTGACGGACAGATGATTCCTGTTTATCTTGATTCTCCGCTTGCTTGTCGTATCTATAGAGCATGGTCAGAGCAACTAGATTATGAAGATAAGCTCAATTTGCGGATCATTGAATCATGGGAAGAAAGCCAAGCTATCCAGCAATCAAATGAACACGCTATTATAGTGGCTAGTAGCGGTATGCTCAATGCTGGACGGGCTTTGGCACATCTCAAATACATTTTGCCCAATAACAACAATGTCGTGTTATTCTCTGGCTATGCTAGTCCTAATACGCTTGCATATGAAATCAAACATGGCGCAAAAGAAATCATGCTCGATGGTGAGCTGATTCAAAACAATGCTCAGATATATTGCTTAAATACATTTTCATCTCATGCTAATTACAACCAACTCATGCAATATTATCAGAATATAGATTATGATAAATTATGCTTAGTACACAGTGAATTTTCAAGCAAAGTGGAATTTGCTAATACCCTACAAGATGAGCTAATCAAACAAGGTAAATCAAGTAAAGTGGTATGTACTCAGCAAGATCAACGCATCTATATTTGAAAAAATTAAACAAACTCTCTTGACAACCGCTCCAATCTATGATATAATTCAAGTATCAAATGAAAAGGGGCGGTTGTTATTATGACCACTGAAAAACTGTATGATGTTATCAAAGCATGGCGTAATTCCTGTGATGCTGCTGGGTTGTATCTAGTTGCCAAGGATATGAATACCACATTGAAGCAGCTTGAATCTGATATGCTCATTGAGCAGTCAAAGAAATTTGGAACTAAGTCAATCGTAACTGCGGCAAATAAGATTATCAAAAACGCTGAATCAACTGGTAGAGATGTATTAGCTGGTATGTTCGAGAACAAGGACAAATGTGGTGAAACAAAATATTGCGTATGCGATGGATTTGTAGCTATTAGATTCAATGAAAAGCCGCTCCTGACTGAAATTGATGAAAAATATCATGGTCAGGAAATGCAACTTGAACAGATTGTTAAGCCTATGGACGGCTCTAAGGAAATTGTCCTACCTGATATTGGTGAACTCAAGGTATATATCAAGACGCATAAAATTAAGAAGAAAAATAATCCTAAGAAAATAGCTGATTATCTGCTTACTGAGGAATTGAATCTTTGGGTCAATCCGCAGTATTTGCTTAATGCTATGGAATGTCTGCCTGGTTGTAAAGCATATGCGGCGAACAGAATTAGTCCGATTTATTTCAAGGCTGAAAATGGGGATGGAGTGGTTATGCTGGTGAATCATAAATGATGAACTACAAACTAATGTTTTATGACTTTGAGGTGTTTAGGTATGATTGGCTAGTTGTACTAATCGACTACACATCAAAGCGAAAATGTATTATACATAATAATGTAGAGCGATTGCGACAAGTATATGAAAAATGTAATAAGCTGGGTTATATATGGGTTGGATATAATTCAAGAAATTATGATGCGCCGTTGCTCAAATCTCTATTATGTGGCAAAAACGCATATGAAGTAAACGATGCTCTAATCAACAAAGGATTGAAAGAACACCAAATTTTAACCAAAGAACAAAAAGAGCAATATCCTTTGCTCAATTTTGATATTAGTGATAAATTCCATAGTCTAAAGCAATTTGAAGGATTCATGGGTCAGCAAATCAAAGAGTCTGATATTGATTTTACTATCGACCATCCATTGACTAGAGATGAGCTTGAGCAGACAATATATTACTGTACACATGATGTTGAACAGACTATTGAGGTGTTCGATGCAAAGCATGAAGAATTTGATAGTCAAGCATCACTAATTGAAGCGTTCAATTTGCCGCTTGAGGATTTCAATAGAACCAAGGCGCAGCTTGTCGCTAAGATTCTAGGCGCTGTCAAGCAAAAGCACGATGATGAATTTGACATTATTTATCCTGATACCTTAATTCTGGATAAGTATAGATATGTGCTAGAATGGTTTCAAGACCAAAAGAATCATAGAGTAGATAAATCGCTATATACAACCATAGCCGGTATTCCACACGTTATTGGATGGGGTGGCATACATGGGTGCATTGATAATTTCCAATATAAAGGCAAGATTCTATGTGCTGACGTGGCATCCCTATATCCATCCATTATGATTGAGTATGGCTTGCTCAGTCGTAATGTCAAAGACCCTGATTTGTATAGACAAATTAGAGATACGCGCTTAAAGCTAAAGAAAGAAAAGAATCCAATGCAAAAGCCGTATAAAATCGTGCTTAATTCGACTTATGGTGCGTCTGGTGATGAACACAATCCGCTCTATGACCCAAGAATGTGCCGATGCGTCTGTGTAACAGGTCAGTTATTGTTGCTTGACCTGATTGAGAAAATCGAACCATATTGCAAATTGATTCAGTCTAATACAGATGGTGTATATGTCTATTTTGAAGATGAGGCGAATGAGACGATTGTTGAACAAATTATGCACGATTGGGAAAAGCGGGTGCGCTTGTCTCTTGAATTTGATTATGCTTCAGCTATCTGGCAAAAGGATGTAAATAACTATATCCTAGTTGAAGAGGACGGCCCGAAAAGCAAAGGCGCGTATGTAAAGAAATTGAGTAAGGTTGATTACGACTTGCCTATTCTTAACAAAGCCCTCAATTCTTATTTCATCTCAGGCACGCCCATTGAGGATACAATCAATAACTGTAATGACCTAATTGAATTTCAAAAAATAGTTAAAATAGGCGGCTCATATGTCCATTCTATGCACGGTGATACGGTTCTAAGAGAGCGCGTCTTGCGTGTATTCGCCTCAACAAGAGAATCGGATGCGGGTGTATTCAAGGTAAAAGATGGTGGCAATCCTGAAAAGATGGCTGGCACAGCTGACAGATGCTTTATCTACAACGAGAACGTCATAGGCGTAAAAGTACCAGATTATCTTGATAAGCAATATTATATTGATGAAGCCAACAAGCGGCTTAATGATTTCTTAACAGGTAGAGGTCAATCTAAAGTTAAGAACGAAATTAAAGGCGTAGATAATGAAATCAAGAATGAAATAGAATTGATTGGAAAAGAAAAGCCGTATCCGTCCTTTTTAGATTTGCTTGACAATTTGCCTAATCTAAAATGCGGCTATTCGCAGCTTGATAAATTGATTAAGTTAGGTTATCTTGATTGCTATGGTTCTGCTAAAGCATTGCTAATTGGTATTGATGTATATAAAAATTTTTCAAAATGCAAGATAATTAAACTTGACAAATGGACTGAAATGGGTTATAATGTAGATATGCTTGAGTCACATGCTGGCAAGCTAACAGAGAAAACGGCTAGTCAGCTTAATAATCGCGGCATCATCTTATCAATCCTGCGCTCAATGAAAATGCCTAAGACCACTATTGTTGATAAGTTGAAATGGCAGATTGAGTTATTAGGATATGTAGATGGCAGTGACCCTAATTCAGACCCTAATGATTGGCTAGTGCTAGATGTCAAGACAACAGGATATGGTACGGTTTATTGTACACTATACAACCTATGCTATGGCGCAGAACGCACATATAGAGCTAATAAGAAATTCTGGACAAATCATCAAGTAGAAAAAGGTGATGTGATTAGAGCCGTGTTGCAAGAGAAAAACAAGATGAAAAAAGACGAAAATGGTGGATGGGTAAAATTGCAAGAGACGTATCAGGAGATGAAGGCATGGAAGAAATTAGAGTAAAACGAGAAAAATTACTCGATGCAATTCAAGGTAGACTTACAGCCGGGAATAATGTTGTAAACACGTTGCTATTGTATTTTCCAAATGAATCATCTGAATATCTTATAAAATTTTGGAACGATGTGGCTGATGCCGTTGTAAAAGATTATGAAGATTTTTGTTGTGGCATATTTGGCAACCCCCAAGGAGGTGTAAATAATGGACGCTGTTGAATTTTTGAAACAGTTTAATCGAATGTGTAAAACATACAACGATGATGGGTGTACGGAATGTCCTGCTTATAGGTATCGTTGCGGAGAAGAATTTGATGAACAAGAAGAAGATGGTGTTTCTATTGTAGAGCAATGGGCAAAAGAACATCCTGTAAAAACAAGGCAGAGCGAATTGCTCAAGCTGTTTCCCGAAACGGAAATGATTGATGATTATATTTGTCTTTGCCCTTCGAGATTTGTTGAAGGATATAGAGAACCTGCACAAAATTGTAATATGGATTGTGAAAAATGTAAACGTGATTTTTGGCTAAAAGAAATTGAATGAAAATGAGGAGGAAATTTAATTGGGGTAGCAGTTCTTATTTTAGGTGAAAGTGGCTCTGGAAAATCA
>OGLV01000602.1_pt1 | contig 11361 bp, 16 predicted proteins | sample 1572851 | NCBI WGS metagenome assembly OGLV01 (sample SAMEA2582005, study PRJEB24529) | metagenome | biome: Human gut stool | place: China | collected 2011
ACAAATACAGCTGAGGTTTAGGCTATTAATAGATCTGCAAGAGCAATTGATGACATCTACATCATCCCAGAGGACGCTCATATTGAGTGGACATCAAAGCTCTCCCCAGATAAGGTTATTGAGGCAGATGTAAAGAAGAACGATATTCTTGTTACATTCTACGATAGAGATCTTGGCACAGACTTCGTAATAGTTCAGTCTGAAGATTGGTTGAAAGCTCTTAACAATGCTAAAGAAGCTGACCAGAAGAGAAAAGAAGAGTGGGCAGCTAAGCAGAAGGAGAGAGGTTCTATGGATCTCGCTTGTGGAGATGCATGTTGTGAGTCACGTTAATATTTAAATTATGAAGAAAGCTATTAAAAAGACAGTTAAGGTAAAGAGACCTAAGTATACAATCTCTATGCTGGATGTTGCTAATGCAAACGATGTTACAGCATACTTCCTTGGCCAGAAGATTTCGGCAGGTATGAGAATGACTGATTGCGACTACGATACAGTTATATCAATCCTTACAGACGCTTTGCTCGATGAGATTCTTCCAGAGAACGGCTGCGCTGTAGTAAAGGATGACTGCGTATACTTAAGATGTAAAGCCAGCAAGGTGGAAGAGAAAGTTAAGAAGCCTTGGTACAAACGCTTATGGAATTGGATTACTCGTACTAAGTAATCACCTTTAGAGTCTATTAGTCAAACGGTAAAGACGACCCGATACAAAGGGAATAGTTAGCAGGTTCGACTCCTGCATAGACTCCAATATTTTTCATTTTTTAAGAATTTTAAATTTTAATAGATTACACCGATTGTGGAATCTCGACCAGTTTGCTGGAATTAGTCGTTAAATATAGTAAACCAGCCGGTATTGCACCAGATGCCGTTATTTGTCTGGCGAAGACAAAGACACGAAGGAGGTCTAGCTTATTGGTGAAGCTAAAACCATTCCCTTCCTGGTAGGGGTAAGATATCATGTGAGTGGCATCCCTGTGTGTACACTATAAATAAAAGGCTACCATGGTAAGCTGATACAGGGACCTAATACTGGCTATAAGTCCAGATAAAACTTATAAGAGTCAAAGAAAACGGGCGAATACAATTCGCCGAGAGGTTTTCGCCATTTCTGAAATCTCTATAAATTGGGACATCCGGGTGAAAGAAAAGCTTTCTGCCCTAGCAGCCCTTTGAGCTGCAGGATCCAAATGGCGCCAATACTGGTTCTGCGTAACTCCAGCTAAAGGTTACGCGCTTATTGCCCTATGATTTGTAATGGTAGCAAGGGAGGCCCTAACCCTCCAAGTCTGGGTTCGAATCCTAGTGGGGCGACAATATAAAAATATAATATTTAAATACTATGGAGTTGAAATTTAAGAGACTTGAGGATAACGCTATCCTTCCTATTCGTAGCACAAAAGGTGCTGCAGGAATTGATTTGACTTGTACTAAGATTGAAACAGCTCTTAACGAGGCAAATCAGCTGATGTTGGTTTACCATACAGGATTGGCAGTTGAAATTCCTGCCGGATATGTTGGTTTACTTATACCACGCTCTAGTATTTGGAAGAAGTCATTATGGCTTACTGACAATGTCGGTGTTATTGACAGTGACTTTAGAGGCGAGATCGTAGCAATTATGAAAGCTACAACTGATACTATTCCTGCTGTTTATAAGCAGGGTGAGCGCTTCTGTCAGTTAGTCATCGTTCCTATACCAGAGTATACAATCACAGAGGTTTCTGAGCTTTCTCCAACAGAGAGAGGTGATGGCGGATTTGGTTCTACTGGCACAGGGCATGAAAACGAATCTAGCGCAGCTGCGGGAACTCAGTCACAGCTTAAGGAACAGGTTGAGTCCGAACCAGAGCCAGCGGCGGCACAAGAAGGTGCTGAGGTAAGCGAAGGATAGGCCTAATTCGCTTACATAAAGGGGATTACCGAAAGGTAGTTCCCTTTTACTGTTTAAACACATTAATGCATTAATTATGATTTAGGAAAAAGATTTTTTATATAGAGTTCCAGTAAAAACAGCGCCTATAACAACTCCTAGAGGGCAGATTAGAAATCCAGAAATATTGGTTGATGTTGAAGGTGGGTACAATGAATATGTTAGTAAACATGGACCACATTTTACGAAGTCTTTACAGGAATACGCTAGTAAATAGATGGTTAATTCAAATAATTAGGAACATACATGGACTTCTGAGTAGGTTCAAAATGTATGTAATGTACTTAATCTTAAAATTCCAGACACTTCTACAATAGAAGATGTAACATATACAGCAAACATGGCTTATGCTGATTTTTATCCAGAATTGCTTAATGAACACCAGTGTATAAAATATGCAGCAGCTGTAGCTAACGATAAAGATGGCTATACAGGAATTTAGTTTTGCAGATGGATGGCAGATGTTGCTGGAAAGAAGGAACATATAGATTGGGATAAATTCAAATAATCTTTAACTGTGGCGTTTTAGACGTGGTCTTCGATGACGCCACAGTACAATAATTGTTAACAATTTAAACGAATTAATATGATTAATTTTTGCGTAGAACCAAAAAAGCCTTGTCGCAAAAATCCAATCGGAGAATTAGATTTTAAAATAGACAAGTGTTATTCGTCAATATATTCTAGATTGTGCTGCCATGAAAATGATTCGGTCTCACATATATCTTAGGAAGAAAGAGATGAATGGAATGGAAAGGCTAGCAATTCTGCTTTACTAGATCTTTAGGATCAGTTAAATGAAGTAGCTGGAGACGGAGATAACTCTATAAAGAAAGAGATATTGATAGAAGTGTCTAGGCAGATAGCAGGTGCTATTACTGATTTAAATATTGAAGATTATGCTAAAAAGAAATATGTTGATGACGCTATTAGTAATATCGACTTTGATTAGTATATTACAAATACCAAAGCTGATTCTACGTATTTAAAAAAGGCTGACTATATAAAATTAGACCCAACAAGCTATTATACTAAAGCTGAGGTATAGAAGATAATTGAAGACTCTACTATAGGGAAAGATTATCCTATATAGAGCTTTACAATAGAAGACAACAAGCTTCTTCTCACATAGAAGAATGGCGGATAGTTTAAGGTTAACCTATCTGGAATAGGATCTGGTGTTGGAGTAGACACTGATTATGTATAGGAGTAGCTTTCAAATTATATTAAAAAGAACACATTATCAAAATTGATAATAAACGATAATGCGTACTCTATTGAAAGTGGGCGCGATATAAAAATCCCTACTAGCGGCGCTGGTTCAAGTATAGATTACACTAAATTTGGATACAATAAATCTTATTTCAAAAAACACCCAAGTAATTCTGTAGCACCAAGTAAACCTAGTGCAAATAGACCACCTGAAGACGGCTCTGGGTGGGTTGAAGATGCCCCAAATTAGGAAGCTGGATATTACATATGGATGACACAGGTATTCATAAACGGTAACGGATAGTATGGAGAATACACAAATCCAATATGTTTAACCGGAACTACTGGAGAAAGCGCTGTATCATACGATATTAAAACATCTACTAGTACTATTAATTACCAAGATGGAACAATGTATCCGAAGACTATTAGCGTATATGTTGTAAAGAGCAATGGTTCACAGATTACAAATATTACACCATCAAATAGTTCTGGTTGGTCGTTCTCGTATAGTGTTGATGGCGGAGATGCGTGGACCGCAATATCATCTGATTAGATTCAAACTGAGGGTGATAACGGAATGTTGTTTAGAGCAACAAACGGAACAATGATACTAAGTGAATATGTTCCAATTGTTAGGTCTGGTATAAATGGATCAACTTATTCGTTACAGCTTTCAAATATATCATTATCATACGTTCCAGCAGATTAGAATTACAACTTATAGATGAGCTGTAATGTTAATCTGTATAAAAACGAAAATGTTGTAGATAGTACTGATGCAAATCTATACAATCTATATATGTAGGTAAACTCAAACGATAGAACAACCTTACAGTATAGCACAGACCATTGGGATGCCACAGTAAATACAACTGTACAGTCTAAGTCTAGCACCATTACTATATACGCATATAATACAAACGGCGCTTATCTTACATCCATGACTATTCCAGTATCAGCTTCTGGAGACGCGTCTACCGGACAAACGTTCAAAGGTTCTCCTTTAAGAATTAAAGGCGAATGGCAGAGCGGCATAAAGTACTATGATGGAAAGAGAGACGCAGAAAGCGGTATATTCTATCAAGACGTTGTACTTTATAAAAATATATATTACGCTTGCATAAATACAGATTCCGGAGAATCTGACAATTGGAACACACCGCCAACCACTGCTACATATTGGTCAGCATTTTCATTATCCCCTAATGTTGTAGCTGATCTTGTTGTTGCCAATAAGGCGTTTATAAAAGAGCTTTCATCTAATGAGCTTGTTATTTTTGATGATTAGAAGATTGTTGCTGGTATGACATCTAGTAAAGCCGTAGATGACTCATCATCATTAAATGGTAAGGTTACAACTGAAGGCAAGGGTGATGTTCGTATATGGGCTGGCGAGATATCTAACGCCAATTTGACAACTGCTCCATTCACAGTTACAAGCACTGGAAATTTAACGGCACATACAGCCACTTTATATGATGCTACATTTTATGCTGAAAACGCATAGGTTAAAATAACTAACGAGCATATTATCACAACTGGCTAGATAATAGAAAACTTTGAAAATGCAGGTATTTCAATATCGGGGAATAGTGAAGAATATGGAGATAGCAAAATGTTCTTTGGAATGCAAACTTCGTATCCAATTAATATTGGTGATGTGGCTAATCATAAAACATCTACTCCTGTTGCATTTGTTTCAAACGAAGATAATAAAGTAAGAATTACTCCTGGACGTATAGATGTAGATGGTACAAATGCATATTTAACAGTTAATGGCACGACTATTTTAAAAGGACATACCGATATAAATAAATTGGGCTGTATTGTTAGAAGGGATTCATTAAAATCGAATTTAGATAGCATGTGCAGCATAAGCATTAACGCTGGAACTCATGGTGGTCTTGGAGGAGATAGTACTACGATAACTTTGCCAGATAGCGAATTAGGAAGAGATATAATTATAGTAAATTCAAAATGGAATAAGCTCGTAGTTAAAGTTCCAGATGGATATACTTTATATAAATATGGAACTAGTGTTAGCGAAGTTTAGATGTCTAAGTACACAATGGCACACGCAATTTAGATAGGCAGTAAAGCGTGGATTATAGGAATGATGACGTAATCAAAATGTTTGACATTATATAGAATAAAATACAATTAAGCACAGAGGATTTGGCTATACCACCTTTTAAAGACTTCTATAACAATGCTAAAGATAAACAAGACGCATTAAAGAAGATCGAATTCATAGTGTGGAGATATAAATGGAATAGCCCATATGAGGCATATCCAGAGAAAGAGCGCACATGGAGAGTAGCTAAAGATGTACTTAATGACGAGAATTATAAACCTGATGACGTTGTAAAAGAATTAGCAAAAAGGTTCCAGGAGTTCCAAGAGACTCCTGCTACCCGCCTGCTTAAATCTTCTAAGAGCGCAGCAGAGGGCATTATGAACACGATGGATAGCTATGCTGAAGAAGAGCTTGATATAGATACAGCTAAGAAACTTTCGGCTATATTGAAAGATGTTAGTGGTATAATCAAGTCATTAGACATGGCTATGAAGTAGGCAAAAGCAGAACAAGCAGAAACCGGTAGGGTCAAAGGTGGCGGCGTTATTGGTATGTACGAATAATTATGATAGACTTTAATTAGAAGCTCCATAATACCGATAAGTTCAGATAGGCAGCCATCTTCTTTGAAAAGCATGGATGCTATACGCTAGCTCCAGTCGGTACTACTGATTATAATAAATATTGGGAGCAAGAAACAGATAGGTGCAAAAATGGTTATATAGCTCCAGACGGAGAAGGTATAACTGGATACAACTACTTCTATTTGAACTATAGTCCAATTTTTAAGCTTGTAGAAACAGAATACACAGATAGAAATAGTGATTTAAGAAAACGAAGAGAACGTATATTACAATTCCCTAGCTTTTGGGATTACGACTATTATTATTTTTGTGCAATAGAAGAAGCTGAATAGCAAGGTAAGCATATGGCTGTTTTGAAATCAAGACAAAGAGGGTATAGCTTTAAAGGTGCGTCAATGCTCGTACGAAATTATATGCTTATTCCTGGTTCTAAGAACTTTGCTGTAGCTTCAGAACAGAAGTTCCTTATTGGTGATGGTTTGCTTACTAAGGCATGGCAGATAATGGACTTTCTTGATCAGCATACAGCATGGGCGAAACAAAGGCTTGTGTCAACCCGTATGGAAAGAGTATCCGGTTATAAGGTTACCGATGAGTTTGGTAAACAGACAGAACGAGGATATCTTTCTAGTATAGTTGGAATAACACTTAAGAATGACCCTGAACGTATTCGTGGTACTCGTGGCAAACTTGTACTATGGGAGGAGGGTGGTAAATTTCCAGACCTTCTTGATGCGTGGCGTATTGAATAGCCATCTGTAGAAACTGATGATGGAGTGGCATTTGGATTAATGATAGCATTTGGAACTGGTGGTACTATTGGGGCGAGTTTCGATGGCCTAAAAGAATTATTCTATAAGCCGAATGCAAATAACGTACTAGCATTTCCTAATATATGGGATGACGGTAGAGAGAATACTGAATGCGGATTCTTTGTTCCAGCTTATTCAAACCTAGAGTCATTTGATGATGATGGTAACCAGGTTTACATGGACAAGGATGGTAACAGCTATAAAGAGAAGGCTATATAGAACCTTATAGATCAGAGAAATAAAATAAAGGACGGTGGTGCTAGTTAGCAATCTATAGACCGTTTTATATCAGAGCGGCCTATAAAGCCAGCAGAGGCTGTATTGGAGCTCGGTAAGAATATATTCCCTAGAAAGTTATTGATGGACCAATTGACCAGAATAAGGACTAACAAGAAGCTTTAGAGTATGAAGCATATAGTTGATCTGGAATGGGATGGAAATGGTCAGGTAAAGGCTACAGAAAAGCCTAGTGGGGATATAACTAACTACCCTCTTAAGAAAGGAGATAAGCCTCATGGATCAGTAGTTATATGGGAATATCCAGTAAAGGATCCTCCGCTTGGTTTATATATAGGAGGATGCGACCCATACGATCATGATGATAGCTTTACAAACTCTCTCGGTTCTACATTTATATTTAAACGTGTAAGAGCTGGAGAAGCATGGACCGATGTAATAGTAGCAGAGTATTCCGGAAGACCGGATACAGCAGAAGAGTACTACGAGAACGTGCGCAAGTTACTTACGTTTTATAATGCTAGATTATTATTTGAGAATGAAAGAAAAGGAATCTACCCTTACTTTACGAATAAACACTGCGATTACCTCTTGGCTGATTAGCCAGATAAAATCATATCTGAAGTCTTTAAAGACAGCAAAGTGCAAAGAAGAAAAGGATGCCACATGACCAAACAGATTAGGGCGTATGGCGAAGGATTAATATTAGAGTGGCTGCTAGATGAATTTGAAGAAGGCCATCCTAATGTAGAAAGAGTATACAGCGAACCTCTAATAGAAGAGCTTATAGAGAACGATGGTGTACGAAATGTAGACCGTGTGATAGCTTTGTGTATGGTAATGATATACAGAGAGGAGCTCTATTAGGTAAAGGTGTCGTCTGCAAAAGAACAAAACAAATAGGTTGAACTCTTCGAGATGCCGTTATTTAGCAAACAATGGTTTGAAGAAGATAGCAGCACAAGTGAAGACGGTATGCCGATATTCACATTTTAATACATGGAAGATAACTTATACAATTCAGCTTTCCCCAGACAAAAGCTCCCTCTTTCAAAGAAAGGAAAGAAGTGGCAGGAAGATTGCGTTAACTATATTATAGGTGAAGGTAACGTAACATCTGGAGGAAATAGTACATCATATTACGGAGAGCTGTAGACCTATTATAATTTATATAACAGCATCTTCGACGAGAAGGATTTTAAATCAATTACAAACCCATTCAAGGTCGAGGATGGCTTTCCTGCTACTCCTCACGACTTTAATATTATAAGACCTAAAGTAGATTTGCTTATAGGTGAGGAAACGAAAAGACCTCTTAATTTCAGAGTTATCAGAACTTCATAGGAGGCTACATCAGAAATGCAGGAGAAAGAGAAATAGATGATTCTACAATATATAGAAGCAGCTATCACAGCTAGAATGAGCCCAGAAGAAGCTCAGTAGTTCCAGCAGTAGCTACAGTCTGGAGAGATTATGCCCCCAGAGCAGATAGCTAAGTATATGGACAAAGACTATAAAGATATTGTAGAGAATACTGCATATCATTCTCTTACCTATCTGAGAGAGAAGCTTGATCTTGACAACGAGTTTATCAAAGGCTGGAAGGACGGATTGATCTCAGGTAGAGAAATTTATTACGTTGGCGTACTTAATGCAGAGCCATATGCGGAGAGAGTTAATCCTATATGTTTCTCTTACGACAAGAGTCCAGACCTTGATTTTATTGAGGATGGATCATGGTGCTGCAGAAAGATGCGTATGCCTATAACTGAAGTATACGATAGATATTATGACAAGCTTGAAGAGAAGGATCTTGATAAGCTTGAAGAAATGATTGGTTCTACTCCTGGTAGAAACCTCGGAGATAGAAGTCCTGTTGATATGGGTATACAGTTACGTATATACGACAACCCAATATTTGAAGGATCAGGTAAATCGCTTGTAAACGTATGGCATTGTTGCTGGAAGTCTTTTAAGAAGATCTTCTACGTAACTACTACAGATGATGCTGGACAGCCTCAGATCAATATAGTTGATGAAACATATCAGCCTGTTGGTAATGAGGTTAGTATTGAGCCAGATTGGATTATAGAAGTATGGGAGGGATACAGGGCTGGTAGTGATTTGTATTTTGGTATACAGCCTATTGAATATCAGCATGTAAGTATCGATAACCCTAATAGCCAGAAACTTCCTTATTGTGGTGCTATTTATAGTAATACAAATAGTAAGCCTAGATCATTGGTTAGTATTCTTAAGCCATTACAGTATATGTATATTGTATTGTGGTATAGACTTGAGTTAGCTATCGCTAGAGACAAAGGAAAGGTTGTAAACATGGACATTACATAGATTCCTAAGTCTATGAATATCAGTCCAGCTAAATGGATGCACTACCTGTCTAGTGTTGGCGTTAACTTTATTAACCCATATGAAGAAGGTTGGAATATCCCAGGAAGAGAAGGTGGTAAGCCTGCTCAATTTAATCAGATAACAGCATTAGATCTTACAATGTCTAACGTCATAGCTGAATACATACAGCTGATGGATAAGATAGAAGAGCTGGCTGGCACGATCTCTGGTATTACATAGCAGCGTGAAGGAGCAGTAAGCTCATCAGAGATGGTAGGTAACGTAGAGAGATCTGTTGTACAGAGCTCACATATTACTGAGCCATTATTCTGGGTTCACAACCAGTGTAAGCGAAGAGTGCTTAATATGCTTCTTAATACAGCTAAGGGTGCTTGGGAAGAGACTGGTAAACAGAAGCTCCAGTATATCTTTGATAATGGAGAAAGGGCGTTCTTGGATATTACTCCTAAGTTCTACTACGAGGATATGGATGTGTTCGTAAGTGATACATCTAAAGATCTTGAGAACATACAGAAGCTTCAGCAGCTTATACAGCCAGCTATGTAGAATGGTGCTAGTTTACTTGAGGCAGCAGAGATTCTTACAAATGACAATTTCAATATCATTAAGCAGAAGCTTAAGGATATGCAGACTAGACAGGAGTAGATACAGCAACAGCAGCAAGAAGCAGAAGCTCAACAGCAACAGCAGTTACAGCAGATGCAGAACGAATCTAAACAGCAAGAGCTTATGTTACAGGAAGCTCAGATGGATCTTCAGAGATATCAGATTGATCAAGATAATCAGACTAAGATAGCTGTAGCACAGATCAACGCTTATCGTGGAACCGAGGAATTAGATCAGGATCAAAACGGAATCCCAGACCCAATAGAAATTGGTAAGCAGGCTATCGAACAGCAGAAGATTAATCAAGAGGCTTACAATAAGCGTTACGAAGCTAAGCAGAAACGCGAGATAGAAGATCAGAAGATTCAGCTTGAGAAGGATAAGATGAAGCATGAGACAGAGCTACAGAAGGCTAAAGATGATGCTGCTTATGAACGCGAGAAGCTTAAGGCTCGCACGGCCCTTAAGAACAAAACGGTTGGCGAGAAGTAATGAAGTTCGATAATAAGACATTTTAGCAGAAGTATGAAGCGTGGAAGAATGGCGCTGATTACTGGAAGGATATTAGAGGAATCAACTTGGGTGGAAACACCCAGGCTGAGGAACCTAGTCCAGAAGAGTAGTAGTAGATGGACCAAGATGTATAGTCTATACTTAATGCTTACAATGAAGGTAAAGATGTTAATATAGCTGAAGATATTATAAAGCCATTGCCTTTTGATACTCCATTAAACGAAGAACATCCTATACTTCATAAATATAAAGGTGGAAAAGATGATTCTATTAATACTTTTGTTAACAGAATGGGTCCTCTTGTAGGACAATAGCTAAATAGATATGGCTACGGTGATGCTGCATACTATAACGTGATGCGTCAGCTTGCATATGAATCTAATTACGGTAGATCCAGAGTTGCTAGAAGATAGCATAATTATGGCGGAGTAGGCTGGAACGGCAAGACCTATACTACATACAAAAGCGATGCAGACTTTGTTAAAGACTACGTAAGACTTATGCATACAAGATACGGAGCAGCACTTAGAGCCAAATCCACATAGGATTATGCTAGAGCTCTTAAGTAGAAGGGTTATTACGAAGATTCTCTTTAGAACTATTCTAGAAACCTTAATAGTATGAATAGCCTTGTTAGAGCAGCTCGTAATCACAAGAATGCTCATAAGGATGCTTATAACTATAATGTATAGTTAAATGACCTTGAGTAGGATTATGAAGATGCCAAAAATGCTAGTCCTATAATTATCAATTCGCCATCTACAAGATAGCCTAGTACTATTAGAGCAGATGTTCCGACAACTCTACTTGGCCCTACTTAGGAAGAGATAAAAGCTCAGCAATAGCGTGATCTCAATAAGTATAAACAGTAGATGTATGATAGTATAACATAGCCTTCACTTCCGAATATACTAAACTTGCTTCCAGCTAATAACTTTGGCAAAGACTCTTATGGATAGAAATTTTGGTGGAGAAAGTGTAATAATCTTAAACTAATGTAATTATGAC
>OGLV01000607.1_pt1 | contig 11283 bp, 10 predicted proteins | sample 1572851 | NCBI WGS metagenome assembly OGLV01 (sample SAMEA2582005, study PRJEB24529) | metagenome | biome: Human gut stool | place: China | collected 2011
CTCTTTTGTGAAAGAGAATGGCCCCCTTTGCCGTTCCCCTGCGACGCGCAGGGAAACTTCTCCCGCATTGGTGCGGGAATCATTGCAAATTATTCTACGAAAAATGTTTCAATTTCCCCGCGCGCAGCGGTGACGCTGCCTTGCACAAAATTCGGCTTGCCGCCGCCGCGGCCGTTCAGCTCGGCATTCATCTTTTTCGTGAGCTCACGAAGGTCTCCGCCGATGTGCCCGATGGCGTACTTGTACGCGCCGTCCGCGCCGGCAAAGACCGCGCAGCGGCCGCCGCAGTGGTTCGTGACCGCGTCGCAGAGCTTGCGCAGGCTGTCGCCGGACATTTCATCCTCGAAGAGCAGCACGTCGCCCTTGCCTTCGTACTGCGCGGCGGTCTGGGAGAAGACGGACTCTTCGAGCTTTGCGCAGCGCTGCTTGAGCGCGGAAAGCTCAGCGAGCACGCGCTCGACGCCCGCAAAGCTCGCGTTCGGCTTGACAGAGAGGGCCTGTGCGATGCGCACGTCCTGCGCCCAGCACTCCGAGAGGTAGCGGTGCGCGCGTTTGCCGGAAAGAAGCTCGATGCGAACGCCGTCGCGGAACTTCTGCACGGAGAGGAACTTGACGAGTCCCACCTGACCGGAGCGCACAACGTGCGTGCCGCAGCAGGCGCAGCAGTCCGCGCCGGGGAAGGAGACGATGCGCACGTCGCCCTCGAGCGGCTTTTTGCTGCGATACTCGACCCGGTCGAGCTCTGCGCCGCGATAGAACTGGATGTCGATGGGGTGATCCTCATAGATGTACAGGTTGGCGAGCTGTTCAATCTCCATAAGTTCATCCAACGAAATGTCGGCGTTGAAGTCGATCGTGACGACGTCCGCGCCCATGTGGAAGCCGACGTTGTCGCAGTGGAAGCGCTCGCAGATGAGGCCCGAGCAGATGTGCTCGCCTGAATGCTGCTGCATGTGGTCGAAGCGGCGCGCCCAGTCGATCTTGCCGGAGACGCTCTCTCCCACCTCGAAGGGCTTGTCGCAAAGGTGCGTGATGACTCCATTTTTCTCGTGGACCTCGAGCACGTTCGCCTCGCCCAAAACGCCGGTGTCATACGGCTGGCCGCCGCCCTCGGGGTAGAAGGCCGTCTCCGCGAGCACAACGGCGTAGCCGCCCTTGACAGCGTCGCAGGAGACGACGGTGGTGGCAAAGCCCTTCTGAAAGGGATCTTCATAGTAGAGTTTTCTTGTTTCCATGGGGTTCTCCTTTAGTCGATCAGGCCGAGCGCCTGTTTTTCGTGCAGCACGCGGAAGACGTGCGCGTCAATATCGCTTTCGGCGATCTCGCCGGACTGGACGGCGGCGATCACCTGCGGGATCTGCGTCTGATAGTCGGTGGTTACGATCATGTCGTTGCCCGCCTGAATGGCCAGCACGGCGGCGCTGCCGTCCTGCGCGTAGGCTTTGACGGCATCCATCGCGAGATCGTCCGTCACGATGACGCCGGTGAAGCCGAGCGTGTCGCGCAGCAGCGTGTGGACCTTCGCCGAAAGGGACGCGGGATACGCGCCGTCCATGCACTCGACGATGTTGTGGCTCACGAGCACGAACGGCGCGCCCGCGGCGATGCCGGATTCAAAGGGGACGAGGTCGGACTGTTCAAACGTGGTGTACGGGCGCGCGTCGAGCGCGATGCCCGTGTGCGTGTCGGCGTTGTTGCCGTAGCCGGGGAAGTGCTTTAAGACGCAGGCGACGCCGGACTGCGCATAGACGGGCACGACGCTTGAGATATAGTCCGCGGTCGTCTGCGCGTCCTGCCCGAACGAGCGCGCGTAGATGAAGTTGTCGGGATTCGTCGACACATCGCACACGGGGGCGAAGTTCACGTTGACGCCGAACGCTTTGAGCTTCTGGTTGTAGCTGAGCGTTCGTTCGAGCAGCCCGTCGAGGCCGCCCGCGGCATAGAGCTCCTGCGGGGAGGGGAGAGGTTCGGAGAAGAGGTTCGGGTTTTTGCTCGCGCGCGTGACCGTGCCGCCCTCTTCATCGCTGCCGATGAAAAGCGGGATGGCCGCCGCGTCCTGATAAGACGCGAGCGCCGCGGTGAAGTCGTCCTCCGTGAGCCAGTCGCCGTTTGCGTCCTTATAGTCCCTGCCGAAGAGCAGCAGGCCGCCGAGGTGATAGGTTTCGACGTCCTCCGCCGCGCCCGTTTCGGGGCAGCGGACGAAGAAGAGTTGGCCGACTTTTTCCTCGATGCTCATATCTGCAATGATGTCGTTGATGCGCTCATCGGGCGTTTTTTCCACCGGCTGCTCGATAGGAGGTTCCGGCGTCGGATCGACGGCGGGTTCATCGGGGGTGTCGTTTTTCGCGCCGCAGGCGGCGAGAAGCAGAACCAGGACGAGGGAAAGTGCGGTGATTTTGAAAGATTTCATGGCGATTCTCCTTTTTATGATTCGGAAACAAAGTGCCGTTCGCGGTAATACTGCGCGCAGAGGTATTTGCGGCAGACCTCGGCAACATCTGGGGGCACGTCGAGCGTGATGGAACCGTCGACCATGCGGTAGCCGTCCTCGTGCATCAGCGGCGTGACGGCGCGCGTCTCGCGCTGGAGCTGCATGAAGCCGTCGCCCGTCCAGCCGCACTCGAAGAAGAGCTTGTCCATCAGGAAGCACGGGGAAATGTCGCCGCCGTCGCCGCGGAAGTCCTGACCGAGCGTCTGCTTGGCAGCCTTGTTGGCGTAAATGAGGTAGGGCGTGGAGAAGTAGTTGTAGAAGCCGTCCTGCGTGGACACGTCAAGATTGACGCCCATTTCGGCGTAGACGCTGCTGCCATTGCCCATCCACGGCTTGTGGTCGCCGAAGAGCACGAGCACGACGGGCTCGTCGCGCGCTTCCAGCTCGCGCGTGAGGCGGCGCATCTGCTCGATCGTGCTGCGGATGCCGGTCAGGTAGTTGTTGATGACGCAGCAGCTTTCCATCGACCAGCCGGTCTTGGCGGGCGTGACGTACTCATCCCAGTAGGTCTCGGAGCTGTACGGCCCGTGGTTCTGGTACGAGACGGAGAAGAGGAAGAGAGGGTCATCGTCCTCCGTGCGCGAGTCGATGTCGTTTAAGAGGTAGTCGACGAGCACGGTGTCGGACTTGAAGAGCGCGTCCTCGATGGAGATGAGGTCGCCGAAGCCTGATTCGTTGAAGACGCACTCGTCAAAGCCAAGGTATTCGTTGACGTTGCTGCGGTTGTAGAACCACGAGTAGCCGGGATGGCGGTAGAGCGCGTCGTAGCCCTGATCCTTGAAGTAGCGGACGTAGGAATTGATCGGGCCGCGGAACTCCTCGTGCTGGCTGTACCCCGTGAGGAAGCCCCATTCGGTGTTCGTCGTGCCGCCGGCGAAGATATTCGTGAGGAGGTTGCCCGAGACGCTGCGGCTCTCGAGCTCGTGCAGCGGCTCGTAGAGATTCCGCACGGCGGAGATTTCATTTAACTGGGGGAAGTCGGACAGGTCGGAGAATGCCTCGAGCATGATGCCGACAACCGTGATCTTCTGATCGTCGGGAATGTCGGTGTCCGCATACTGCTCAAGGATCTGCTTGGCCTCGCTCTCGCGGTAGCCCTCCGGCGGCTCGGGGAACATGTCCTGCACGCTGTGGAGGAACGGATACGTCGTGCCGCGGGAGATGTAGACCTCGACCACCGACCACGGGGTAATGAGGTCGTTGTTGGCGGTCTCTTTGTAGATAGATGAACTGGTGTAGAGCTCAAAATAGCACGCGAGCGTGACAGAGAGCATGAGCATGATGCCAGCAAGGCGGGAGCGCGGGCTCATGCGCTCTTTTCGGAGCATCAGGCACGAGAGCGCGAGCATCAGCACAAAGCTCTCAAGAACGACGATCACGGGCGCGGAAATTTCGAACGTGTAGTTGCCCATGATGCCGCCCGCCGTGCGGATGAGCCGCAGGTCGGTGGCGAGCACGGGGTCGCCGCGCAGCTGCACCTTGTAGTAGCTCGCGAGCGCGAGCGTGAAAAACGGCAGCGCTGAGAGTAAGTAAGCCGCCCACGGCCGCGCGAAGAGAAAAAAGCCGAGGTAGACGAGTAAGATCGGCGCGAGCAGGTTCATCATGACGAGCAGCGGAATTTTGAAATACGACTGCAAAAGCGCCGTCGCGTCGATGCTTGCGTAGGAATGTGCCGTGAGGTAGAGCGAGAGAAGGCCAATGCCAGCGCCCAGCACCGTGAGCCAGAAGAAGACCCAGATGCGGTGCACCCAGCGCATCACCGCGCCCGTCGACTCGTCAGGCCGCACCAGAGAAGAGAAAAAACGCATGTTGGGGATGTCCCCTTTCCAAAAGCATAATAACAGAGTATATCATTTCGACAGGAAAAACGCAACTAAGAGAGCACTGACAAATCGTACTTGTCTGCACAATACATTGGTTGGATCGTTCGGTAAAAAAGCGGATGAGTTGTCTCTTTATAGAGACAACTCATCCGCTCGAATTGTTTTGTTTTACAGAATGTGAACACGCTCGTGAAATGCTTTTTTAGGGCGCTGACTTACCGGCCCGGCAGGTTTCCCGAACGGAATGATGGTACGAGGTGTTTCGCTGTCCGGAATATGAAGCAGTTGGCGGACAGCATCAGTATGACCATCGAATTTCATCATGCCATCCATCCAGACTCCGGCATAGCCGGAAGCGGTGATCGCCAACATGATATTTTCTGTGGCGGCGGCGTAATCTTCCGTTTCAAACTGGAGGTTATGATCTCCGCTGTGTATACATTGGGAAGTGACGACGAGAATGACGGGGGCAGTCTGCACGGCTTTGGTGGGAAAAATTTCAGCGAGGCTGCGGCGCAGTAATTCATCCGTAACAGCGTAAAAAGTGGCCGTTTGCAGATTATAACCGGATGGGGCGCGAATACCGGCATCCAGAATACGGTATAGCTCTTCCTGAGAAATGGAGGATTGCTTAAACTCACCGCGATAGCTGCCGCGGCGAGTAATCACATCAAAAAAATCCATAAGCAAATCTCCTCTTCTGCAATATGGTGTTGAAAAGCTCAGCGAATCAGAACGCGCACTTTTTGCGCAGGAAGTCCTTGACCTGATCGATGGGGATACGGACCTGCTCCATGCTGTCGCGCTCGCGGATGGTGACGCAGTGGTCGGCCGCGATGCCGTTGGCCTCGTCGCCGACGGTGTCGAAGTCAAAGGTGATGCAGTACGGCGTGCCGATCTCGTCCTCGCGGCGGTAGCGCTTGCCGATCGAGCCGGTCTCGTCGTAGTCGACCATGAATTCCTTGGAAAGCTCGTTGTAGAGCTCCATCGCAGGACCGGCGAGCACGTCCTTCTTCGAAAGCGGCAGGATCGCGGCCTTGAAGGGGGCGAGTGCGGGGTGGAAGTGCAGCACGACGCGCACGTCGTCGTTGCCCTTCTTGTCCTGGCCGACGACCTCTTCATCGTAAGCGTCGCACAGGACCGCGAGCACGCTGCGCTCCACGCCGAGCGACGGCTCGATGACGTAGGGGACGTATTCGACCATGTCCTTGCCCTCGCCCTCACGATAGACCATCTTCACGCCGCTGGTGTTCTGATGCTGCGTGAGGTCGTAGTCCGTGCGGTCGGCAACGCCCCAGAGCTCGCCCCAGCCGAACGGGAAGAGGAACTCGAAGTCCGTCGTTGCCTTGGAGTAGAAGCACAGCTCCTCGGGATCGTGGTCGCGCAGGCGGAGGTTCTCGTCCTTCAGTCCGATGGAGAGCAGCCAGTTGTGGCAGAACGTGCGCCAGTAGTTGAACCACTCAAGGTCGGTGCCCGGCTTGCAGAAGAACTCGAGCTCCATCTGCTCGAACTCGCGCACGCGGAAGATGAAGTTGCCCGGCGTGATCTCGTTGCGGAAGGACTTGCCGATCTGGCCGATGCCGAACGGGAGCTTTTTGCGCGTGGTGCGCTGGACGTTATTGAAGTTGACGAAGATGCCCTGCGCGGTCTCGGGGCGGAGGTAGACGGTGTTCTTTGCGTCCTCGGTCACGCCCTGGAAGGTCTTGAACATGAGGTTAAACTGACGGATATCGGTGAAGTTGTGCTTGCCGCAGGTGGGGCAGGGGATGTTGTGCTCTTCGACAAAGTCCTTCATCTCCTGCTGGGAGAAGGCGTCGATGGGCTTGGGAAGCTCGAAGCCGGTCTCGGCGCACCAGTCCTCGATGACCTTGTCGGCGCGGAAGCGCTCGTGGCACTCGCGGCAGTCCATCAGAGGATCGGAGAAGCCGCCGAGATGGCCGCTCGCCACCCAGGTCTGCGGGTTCATCAGGATCGCGGCGTCAAGGCCGACGTTGTAGGGATTCTCCTGCACGAACTTCTTCCACCAGGCGTTCTTGATGTTCTTCTTGAGCTCGGCGCCGAGGGGGCCGTAGTCCCAGGTGTTGGCAAGGCCGCCGTAGATCTCGCTGCCGGGGAAGACAAAGCCGCGGTTTTTGCACAGCGCGACGATCTTGTCCATCGTCTTTTCGGTGTTTTTCATGGTAAAGTTCTCCTTTCAAGTTTGGCTCAGGAGATAAAAAACGCCCTGAGCCTATTAAAGTAGGCTCAGGGCGAACAAAGCATTTGTCCGTGGTTCCACCTGAATTCCCCGCTGGATGCGGGGCACTTCGTTCCCTTGTAACGGAGGGACCGGCGCGGCATTTCCGCCGCGCGGCTCAAAAGCGCCGCCTTTTCCGTTCCGCAGGGACTTGCACCGGCCGTCCCCTCTCTTGAGCGGGTGAAAAGAAAAGGCTTCTTTCTCGCTGCCTTTATTGCGCACAGCATACCATGACTGAAATTGTTTGTCAAGACAAACCGAGAATCCCTGCGTACCCGCAGGGGAGCGGGCAAAGGGGGATATTCTCTTTCACAAAAGAGAATATCCCCCTTTAAATCCCCCAAGAGAAAGGTTTTCACATTGCAAGCGAGCAGCTCGAAGAGCTGCAATGCTTGCCGATGCTACTTCCTGCGCGCGGCGTTGCCGCGTTTGGAGTTGCTATACGATTTGACCTACTCCTATTATCCGCTGCCGCTCTGCCTGTCTCGTAGAAGTGCAGACTAATATCCGTCTACCGCGGCACTCCTCAATGCGGCGAGCGCAGCAATGCCGCATTTGGCATGCAGTCCGCCGCCAAGCGAACGTCACTCGCGCCTCACGATAGTAAGGCGCGGTTGCAAGACGTAACGAATCGCAGAAGATTCATGGCGAAGCCATGTACACCGCACCCGATTGCGCAGGCTGCGCAGCTCCTCAAGATCGAGACTGCCAATGTCGGGGGTCGAGGGGGACTCCCCTCGCGTTCTCTTGGGGGTTCAAGGGGGCCATTCTCTCGCGTGAGAGAATGGCCCCCTTACTGCGCACTCCCGCACGCTGCGGGAGGACCAAAGACGCAGCCCCTTCGGGCTGCCCCCCTTCCGCGCCCGCCGGGTGCCCAAAACCGCGCTCGCGCGCTTATGTTGCAAGCGCGGAACCACGTTCCGCTTTAAAAAGCGGCAGGAACGCGCTGCATTCCCACCCCTCCTCCCAGCGGCGCAGGACACTTTCTCCGTCATTTACCTCGAAGGTAAAAACGACCGCATCCTCCGTCTGCGCGCTTACGCGGTAGGTAAGCGTCACCGCCGTCATCTGCCATGGGGCGGAACGCGCCATCGCCGCGCGGCAGGTCTTTGCGGCATCTGGCAGCAATTTCTGCTCGCAGCGGGCAAAATAGGCATCAGCGAGTGCGCGGTAATAGCGGTCGAAGCGCTTCTCGCGCCGGCTCTCCCCTTTTGTCTGCGGCAGCGTCAAGCGGGCGGTCAGGACGGTGATGTCCTCCCACTGCCAGCTTTTTTCCTGGGCAAAATCTTCTCCCAGCGTCAAACGCGGATGCTCCTTCATGCGCTTCCTCCCCGTTTTTTCATTTGGGGCAGTCTATGCCGCCGCGGCCAAAGCGGTGCGGCGCGAGAAAATGCGGGCGCGGCACTTTACTAATTTCGCACTCTCTGCTAAACTATATGGGATATTTGCAGAAAGGAAGGCGACGGGCATGGACAGCTACGAAGCTCTCGCCGCGGCCTATGACGAGCTGACCGAGGATGTGGAATATGAAAAGCGCGCGGACTTTGTCGAAAAGCTCTTTCTGCGCGCAAAGCGCCCTGTCAGGTCACTGCTCGACCTCGCCTGCGGCACGGGCACGATGACGGAGCTCTTTGCCCGCCGCGGCTACACGGTCACTGGCGTCGACTACTCGCCCGAAATGCTCGCGCAGGCGCAGCAGAAGCTCGCCACGCTCGATCCCCCGCCGCTGCTTTTGTGCCGGTCGATGCCGCAGCTCAAGTTGTTGGAAAAGGTCGACGCCGCTATTTGCTGCCTGGACAGCATCAACTATCTGACGCGTCCGCGCGACGTGCAGCGCACATTCAACCGCCTGCATGACGCCATCGCCCCCGGCGGGTCGCTCGTGTTCGACGTGCACGCCGTCTCAAAAATGGAAAAACTCGACGGCGAGGTGCTGCTCGATGAGCGTGAGGACGTGTTCTGCCTTTGGCGCACGCGCTACCGAAAAAACGTCAAAATGCTCGACTACGAGGTCGATCTCTTCCGCCTCCAGCCGGACGGCGCGTGGGAGCGCGATTTTGAAGAACACCACCAACGCGCCTACACAGTCGAAGAACTGACCGCGTGGCTCGAAGAGGCCGGTTTCACGGCCATCCGCACGCACGGCGAGCTCAAGCTGCGCCGCGCGAACGAGCGCGACGGCCGTATTTATTTCAGTTGTATCAGAAAGTGAGGAATCCTCAATGGAAGCGTATCAAGATTGTCTGGTCCGCGCCATCTCGAAAGATGGCTTTGTCAACGCTGTCGCGGTCTACACGCGCGGTCTGACCGAGCGCGCCCGCCAGATCCACCACACCTCTCCCGTCGCCACGGCGGCGCTTGGCCGCGCGCTCGCGGCCTGTTCGATGATGGGCAACGCACTCAAGGATAACGGCGCGAGCGTCACGATGCAGATCAAGGGCGGCGGCCCGCTCGGCACCATCCTGACCGTTTCGGACTCTGAGGGCAATGTGCGCGGCTACGTGCAGAACCCCGCCGTCGATCTCGCCCTGCGCGAGGACGGCAAGCTGGACGTCGGCACCGCCGTCGGCCACAGCGGCACGCTGACGGTCATCAAGGACCTCAACATGCGCGAGCCATACGTCGGCACGGTCGACCTGCTTGGCGGCGAGATCGCCGAGGACGTGGCCGCCTACTATGTCGAATCCGAGCAGGTGCCGTCGGCCTGCGGTCTGGGCGTTCTCATCGACCGCGACCGCAGCGTGCTCACCGCGGGCGGCTATCTCATCCAGCTCCTCCCCGGCGCGGGCGAGGACGTCATCACCAAGGTCGAGGGCGGCATCTACGCAGCTCCCAGCGTGACGAATCTCTTAAAGGAGAATCCTGATCCTGCGGTGCTGCTCAAAACGGTGCTGTCTGATTTTGACATGGAGATCCTCTCCGTCGATCCGATCGAATACCGCTGCTACTGCTCGCGCGAGCGCACGGAGCGCGCGCTGCTGTCGCTGGGGTCAAAGGAGCTTGAAAAAATCGTGGACGAGCAGGGCTCTGCTGAGCTCACCTGCCAGTTCTGTGACAGGGTGCAGAACTTTACCAAAGAGGATCTGACCGCCATGATCGCCGATCTGAAAAAGCAGGGAAAGTAATGCATTTCCCTTTTCAAAATATTTTTTGAAAAAATCAAAAAATAAGGTTGACACGGCAGGGTTTATTCTGTATAATAACCCTTGTCGTTCGCCGAAGCGATTATTTCGAGTGGGGAGCATAGCTCAGCTGGGAGAGCATCTGCCTTACAAGCAGAGGGTCACAGGTTCGAGCCCTGTTGTTCCCACCATAAATTCGGCCAGGTAGTTCAGCTGGTTAGAACGCCGGCCTGTCACGCCGGAGGTCGAGGGTTCGAACCCCTTCCTGGTCGCCATTCATCAGGCTGCAATAGCGGCTTGATATGCCTCGGTAGCTCAGTTGGTAGAGCAGCGGACTGAAAATCCGCGTGTCGCCAGTTCAATTCTGGCCTGAGGCACCATTTGCGGGCATAGCTCATTTGGCAGAGCGCCACCTTGCCAAGGTGGAGGTAGCGAGTTCGAATCTCGTTGCCCGCTCCATTTTTTTGGCGCCATAGCCAAGTGGTAAGGCATGGGACTGCAAATCCTTGACCCCCGGTTCAAATCCGGGTGGCGCCTCCAGAAAAAGAGACACGCGAGCGCGTGTCTCTTTTTTCGTGTCTCTTTTTCGGAGACGCCGATGGCGAAGATCGAAAACCGAGAGCGGAAGCCCAGACGTCGCGGACTGCATGTTGCTCGCGGCGATTTTTCATGCTCCGCATCCCAAAATCAACGTGCATTCATCTGCTGCACCTCCTTTCAAAACCGAGCCTGCTCCGGTGGGATTCGATCAGGTGATTGCCGGTGTCAGCCCGGATACTGCACGGCCTGCAGCCGGGGCACATCCGCATCGGTACGTTTTCGAGCGTTGCCACGCACTGGCTGCCGTACATCCTGCAGGCATTCTCGCGCGACTATCCGGGCATTGACTATGAGCTGCTGCCCGGCCGGGCGCATATTTCGGCCGCGACGCGCCAGTTCCTGCGCTATCTGGACCGGCGGAATGCGCCGGAAGTCCCTGCCGGCTGCACTGGATTTGACAATCAGGCGTGATTTGTGTATAATCACTACAAAATCTCTGATTTTTTGTGAAATCTGTCCTCCGGCCTCCGGAGACAGGGAGGAAAGCAACGTGACATACACTGTGGACGACACGATGAAGAAGCTGCTCGGCGCGCCGGAGGCGGTCGCGGTCCTCGAGCGGTTCTTCCCCAAGATCCTGAAGAATCCGGCCCTGCAGATGACCGCCGCCATGACGCTGCGCCAGGTGGCCGGGTTTGCCCAGTCGGGCCTGACGGCCGACTCGCTCGCGGAGATCGACGCGCAGCTGCGCGCGCTCCCGTCGTCCGATGCCTGAGCCATTTCCACGCGCCCCCGGTACCTCGCCGGGGGCCGTCTGCTGGATACCATTCTAAAAAGGAACCGAGGTCATCCTATGGACAACACGTTACCGCCGCTCAAGCGCATTGCCGCCATCCACGATCTGTCCGGGCTCGGCAAGTGCTCGCTGACCGTGGCGCTGCCGGTCATCTCCGCCACGGGCGTGGAGTGCGCCTGCATCCCGACGGCCGTGCTCAGCACGCACACGGGCGAGTTCACCGGCTGGACGTTCCGCGATCTGTCGGACGATATGCTGTCCATCGCGCACCACTG
>OGLV01000609.1_pt1 | contig 11279 bp, 8 predicted proteins | sample 1572851 | NCBI WGS metagenome assembly OGLV01 (sample SAMEA2582005, study PRJEB24529) | metagenome | biome: Human gut stool | place: China | collected 2011
TACCCTCATAACGATAAGTACCATTCACCGTATATTTACCCTGATAAGAATAAGTAGCATTTGCAAAGAAAGCCGCTGATCTGGAACGGGTATTAGTCAATGAATAATAGTCAGTACCCTCTTCTATGCTCTTTTTAAAGAACTGATAAGTATAGAACGGTATTTCACCCTGAGTATATTGCATACCCCAACCATTAAAGTAAGTCTTATTACGATCGGAAGAGTTTGTCTCCATACCGGCAAAAAGATTCACAATATGTTTTTCGGCAAATACATGATTCCAACTTCCAGTAGCGCGGAAGTCATATCCCAGCATCTTATAGTTCGTACGTTGATAAATACCTCCTTGAGGCAATACGCTAATAGGTAATGCATATGGGTTATCTGGATTCTTATACAACCAGTCGTTTTCATCACGAATAGTAGCATCGTCCAACCCCGTACGATAAGCAATTGCTTGATTAGAATCATCCATTATATTATGTTCTTGTGATGATGATTGATAACGCACAGCACCCAGCGCACTGCGTCAGAAAGGTCGGGCTTGCCGGAGCCGTTGGGGCCCACCACGCCGGTGACGCCGGTATCAAAACTGATCTTTACCTTATCGGGAAAACTTTTAAAGCCCTGGATCTCCAGTTCCTTGAATACCATTTACTTTTCCTTTATCACGCCCAGCAGCTTGAGTGCTTCCTTGGCGGCACACTGCTCGGCGGCCTTTTTGCTGCGTCCCTCGCCCCGCGCCACGCGGTCGGAGTTAAAGCGCACCGCCACCACGAAATGCTTGTCGTGATCCGGGCCGGACTCGCTTTCCACCACATAGCTCAGGCGCTCTTCCGGGTTCTGCTGCACGATCTCCTGCAAACGGGTCTTGTAGTCCGCCTCGGCGTGCTTGCCCTCAGTGATGAAGGGCAGGATGAACTTGCGCGCCACCTCCATGCCGCCGTCCAGATACAAGGCGGCAATAACGGCCTCGAAGGCGTCCGACACCACACTGGGACGGGTGCGGCCGCCGCAGCGCTCCTCGCCGCGGCCAAGGCGCAGATACTCACCAAGGTCGATCTCCTGTGCAAACTGGAACAGTGCACTCTCGCTGACAAGGCTGGCGCGGATGCGGGTCAGGTCGCCCTCCGGGCGGTCGGCGTAGGCGTGAAACAGGTAGTCTGCGGATACGATCTGCAAAACGCTGTCACCCAGAAACTCCAGCCGCTCGTTGTGCTTGACCGGGGTGCGGCTCTCGTTGGCGTAGCTGGTGTGGGTAAGCGCGATTTCCAGCAGTTCCGGGTTTTTGAATTTGTAACCGATGATAGTTTCCAACTGATGGCTCATGGTCGTTTTTACTCCCTTTTATTCCTCAGTTTTCTGTGCTGCAGCCAGCTCGTCCAGTGCGGACTGCATGGTGCCGCACAAATCGTTCTCCACGCAGATCTTTGCCTGCCGGATGGCGTTTTTGATACCCTTTGCCTTGGAGGAGCCGTGTGCCTTGATGACCGGCTGCTTTGCGCCAAGGAAGGGCGCGCCGCCGTACTCCTCGCTGTCCATCTGGTGCTTCAGGTCAGTAACGCCGCCCTTGAGCAGCAGATAAGCCAGCTTGCCGCCAAGGTTTGCAAGGAACATCTGCTTGAGCATACCCAGCAGCATCTTTGCCACGCCCTCAGTCAACTTGAGGATGACGTTGCCGGTAAAGCCATCGCAGACCACCACGTCCACCTCACCGTTGGGCACATCACGCGGCTCGATATTGCCCACAAAGCGGATGCCCGGGGTGGTCTTGAGCAGCTGGTGGGCGTCCCGCAGCACGGGAGTGCCCTTGCTCTCCTCGGCACCGTTGTTGGCCAGTGCTACGCTGGGGTTTTTGCGTCCCTCTACTTTGTTCACATAGCAGCTGCCCATGACCGCAAAGGCGGCCAGCATCTCCGGGCGGCACTCCACGTTGGCACCGCAGTCCAGCAGCAGATAAGCCTGCCGCTTTGCGGGCACCATGGTAGCCAGTGCCGGGCGCTTGACACCCCGCAGGGTGCGCACGATGAGGCTTGCGCCAACGTGCAGCGCACCGGTGCTGCCGGCAGAGACAAAGGCATCGCCTTTGCCCTCCTTGAGCATATTCAGACCCACCACGATGGAGGAATCCTTCTTCTGGCGGATGGCGCGGGCGGGCTCGTCGCACATTTCGATGGTCTCGGTGCAGTTCACCAGCTCGATGCCGTCCAGCGGAATATTGTGCTCGGCGGCGGTCTTGCGCACCAGCGCCTCGTTGCCCACGCCGATGAGCTGCACGCCGTACTCCTTGACGGCCTGTGCAGCGCCTTCCAGAACAGCCAACGGGGCGTTGTCGCCGCCCATCATGTCCACAATGATCTTCATACCTGTTTTCTCCTTTCAGGTGGTTTGCCTTACAGAGCAGTTTCCTCCAGCCAGTGCTGGAAGCTGGCAACAGCGCGCTCGGCCTGTGCCATGTAACGCAGCCGCTTGTCCCGGGGACGGGTCTCGGCGGGCAGCGGCGGCAGAATGCCCATGTTTGCGCCCATGGGCTGGAAGTTCTTGTTCTCGGTGGTCAGGTACTGCACCAGCGCACCGCACATGGTATCGGCGGGCGGCGGGGGCAGCTGTTTGCCCTCCAAGCGGGCGTAGAGATTGCGTGCTGCCAGCAGACCGCAGGCGGCGCTTTCCATATAGCCCTCAAAGCCGGTGATCTGCCCTGCAAAAAACACGTTGGGGTGTGCTTTCAGGCACAGCTGGGCGCTGAGCACCCGGGGCGCATCCAGAAAGGTGTTGCGGTGCATCACACCGTAGCGCACAAACTCCGCATTTTCCAGCCCGGGGATCATGCTGAACACCCGCTTCTGCTCACCCCATTTGAGGTTTGTCTGGAAGCCCACGATGTTATACAGGGTGCGCTCTTTATTTTCTGCGCGCAGCTGCACGTTTGCCCAAGGGCGGTGGCCGGTGTTGGGGTCTACCAGACCCACCGGGCGCAGCGGGCCGAACCGCATGGTGTCGGCACCCCGGGCAGCCATGATCTCAATGGGCATACAGCCCTCGTACACGGTGACGGTATCGGCCTTTTTGCCGTGGGCGTCCGGGTCGGGCTTTGCGCTCTGCTCGGCACCGGTGTCAAAGTCGTGCAGGGGGGCACGCTCCGCAGCGGCAAGTGCGGCATGGAAAGCCTCGTACTCTGCCTTGTTGAAGGGGCAGTTCAGGTAGTCGGCCTCGCCACGGTCATAGCGGGAAGCGGCAAACACCTTGCCGTAGTCCAGACTTTCGGCGGTGACGATGGGGGCAACGGCATCGTAAAAATGCAGCCGCTCGTCCCCGGTCAGGCGTCCGATCTCGTCGGCCAGTGCGCCGTCGGTCAGCGGGCCGGTGGCCACCAGAATGGGAGCGCTCTCGTCGATGGTTTCCACCTGCTCCCGGTGGACAGTGATATTCTCACACTGCTCCACCATGCGGGTGACAGCGGCGCTGAAGGCATCGCGGTCTACCGCCAGCGCGCCGCCGGCGGCCACGCGGGTCTCCTCGGCGGCGGTCAGCAGCCGACTGCCCATGCGGCGCATCTCTTCCTTCAGCAGACCGGAGGCGGAGTCCAGCCGCTCAGCCTTCAGGCTGTTGGAGCAGATCAGTTCTGCAAAGCCCTCGCTTTTGTGGGCGGGGGAAAAGTGGACGGGCTTCTGCTCGTACAGTTCTACCTGCACGCCCTTGCCCGCCAGCCAGAGAGCCGCTTCGCAGCCCGCCAGACCCGCGCCCAGAATGGTTACTTTATATTCGCTCATTTAGTCTTTCCTTTAATCCAACCCTCTCAGTCATTGCCAAAGAGGGAGGGTGTAGCGTATTCTCTGAAAAGCTTCCCCCGTCCGGGGGAAGGCTTCTATCTGTCAGTCCGTTTCGGGCTGTTCAGTCCTTTTTGGGCACCGGCATCTCAAAGCCGCAGCCCTCCTTGGCGCAGTACAGCTTGCCGCCCTTGCGGAACAGAGTGCTGCCGCACTTTTCGCACTTGGTGGCAACCGGCATATCCCAAGTCATAAAATCGCAGTCCGGGTAGCGCTCGCAGCCGTAGTAGATGCGTCCCTTGGAGCTCTTGCGCTCCAGCAGACGCCCCTTGCCGCACTTGGGGCAGATGCCGCCGGTATCCTTGACAAGGCGCTTGGTGCCCCGGCACTCCGGGAAGCCGCTACAAGCCAAAAACTTGCCGTACTTGCCCACCTTGATGACCATGGGACGGCCGCACAGGTCGCACACCTCGCTGGAGGGCTCGTCCGGCACCTTGACCTTTTTGCCCTCCATGTTCTTTTCGGCCTGCTCCAGACTGGCCTCAAAGCCCTGGTAAAAGTCATCCACCGTCTTGCGCCAGTCAGCCTTGCCGCTTTCCACCTTATCCAGATTCTTCTCCATCTGGGCGGAGAAATCCACGTCCACGATGTGGGGGAACTGTTCCAGCATCAGCCCGTCCACAGCCCGTCCCAGCAGAGTGGGCTTAAGCTTTTTCTGGTCGCGTTCCACATAGCCGCGGTCGATGATGGTGGTGATGATGGGCGCGTAGGTAGAGGGGCGTCCGATGCCGTTTTCTTCCAGCGCCTTGATGAGGGTAGCTTCAGTGTAGCGGGCGGGCGGCTGGGTGAACTTCTGCTCGCTCTTCAGTTCCCGCAGCTTGAGTACCTGTCCCTGCTCCAGCGGGGGGAGGTTCGTTTCCTTCTTTTCCTTTTCGTCGGTGGCTTCCTCGTACAGGGCGGTAAAGCCGTCAAAGGTCACGGTGTAGCCGCTGGCCTTGAAGTGGTAATCCGCCGCGCTGACGGTGACCGACACGGTGTCCTGCTGGCAGTCTGCCATCTGGCTTGCCATAAAGCGGCTCCAGATCATGCGGTACAGCTTTGCGGTGTCGCCGCTGATGCTCTTGTCCACCTCGTCCGGGGTCAGGGACGGCACAGAGGGACGGATGGCTTCGTGGGCGTCCTGTGCTGCCGTGGCGCTCTTGGTCTTCCATGTGCGCTTATAGGGGCAGATATACGCCTCGCCGTAAGCACCGGCGATATACTCCTTGGCGGCAGCCACGGCTTCGTCCGAGATGCGCAGACTGTCGGTACGCATATAGGTGATCAGACCCATCATGCCGTGTCCGGCAATGTCCACGCCTTCGTACAGGGTCTGGGCGGCGCGCATGGTGCGGGTGGCTGTAAAGCCCAAGCGGCGGGAGGCCTCCTGCTGCAGGGTACTGGTAATAAAGGCCGGGGTGGGCTGCTTTGCGCGCTTGCCGCGCTTGAGCTCGCTCACCACATAGCTTGCGCCCTCCAAACCCTTTTCAATGGCGCGGGCCTCGGCCTCGCTTTTGGGCAGCAGCTTTTTGCCGTTGGCGTCCGTGGCAAGGCGTGCCACAAAGCTTTTGTGCCCGGCACCCAGGGTGGCGTCCACGTTCCAGTATTCATCGGGTTTAAAGTTTTCGATTTCCTTTTCCCGGTCGTCGATCAGCCGCACCGCCACGCTCTGCACACGGCCTGCGGACAGGCCGCGGCGCACCTTGCGCCACAGAAACGGGCTGAGCTTGTAGCCCACCAGACGGTCCAGCACGCGGCGCGCCTGCTGGGCGTTGAACAGATCCTCGTCGATGGCGCGGGGGTGGGCCATGCCCTCCTTCACACCCTTTTTGGTGATCTCGTCAAAGGTGACACGGTTGGGCTCGTGGGGGTCCAGCCCCAGAATGTTGGCCAGATGCCAGCTGATGGCCTCGCCCTCGCGGTCCGGGTCGGTCGCCAGCAGCACGCCGTCGGCGTGTTTGGCCTTGCTCTTCAGTTCCTTGATGAGCTTTTCCTTGCCCTTGATGCTGATGTATTGCGGGGTATAGCCATGCTCCACATCGATGCCCAGCTGAGATGCGGGCAGATCGCGGATATGACCCATGCTGGCAGTGACCTCGTAGTCATCGCCCAGATATTTGCCGATGGTTTTCGCCTTTGCAGGCGACTCCACGATAACCAGTTTCGCCATTTCTTCTTTTCTCCTCTATCTGCAACGTGCCCCCAAAGGGATGCACGGTCATTCGCTCATATTATTGTACCACAGCTGTTGTGTGCTTTACCAGCGGAAATATTCCACAATTTTACCGCAGCACATACCGCTGCCCCGGCTGCTTGTACACCCGGCCGGGGAGTTCCAGCTTCATCAGGGTGCCCAGCAGTGCGGACATAGGCAGGCCGGTGCTCACGCACAGCTCCTCGATGCCCACAGGCTTTGGCCCGATGCCCGCCAGCACCCGGCGCTCGGTATCGCTCAGGGGTGCAGGTTGCTTTGCGGCAGCCGGTGCTGCCTGCCGGGTGTGCAGGCCCAGCGCCGCCAGCAGGTCGGCTGCACCGGCCACTGCCCGGGCGCGGCCATCCCGCAGCAGACCGTTCGTGCCTGCCGAATTGGGGGAGTAGATACTCCCCGGCACGGCGTACACCGGCTTGCCGTAGCGCTCGGCGTGGGCAACGGTGGACATGGTGCCGCTTTTTTCCCGCGCTTCCACCACCAGTACGGAAGAGGAAAGCGCCGCAATGAGCCGGTTGCGCTGCAAAAAGCCGTTAGGGCCTACGCCCTCGCCGCAGGGCGGGTACTCGCTGATAACACAGCCCTTGCGCTCGATCTTCTGCCGCAGAGCGGCATTGGCTGCCGGGTAGGTGCGGTCGATGGGTACGCCCAGCACCGCGATGGTGGGGCAGTCGTTCTTTACCGCCGCCCGGTGTCCGGCGCTGTCCAGCCCATCGGCCAGACCACTGACGATGATGGCTCCGTTTTTTGCCAGTTCCCCGCCGATATCTGCCGCTGCGTTCAGGCCGTATTCCGTGGGCTTGCGGCTGCCCACGATGCCCACCGCCCCGGGCTCGTTGAGCCAGCGGGGGTCGCCGGTGCAGTAGAGCACCAGCGGCATATCCGGGATGCGGGAAAAGGCCAGCGGGTAGTCCGGGTCGTCAAAGGGCAGGATGCGCACCCGCAGAGCATCGCACTGCATCACCAGCGTGTGGAAGCTTTCTGCATCCAGCTGTGCTGCACGCTTAAAGGCTGCATCCCCTGCCGCCTGCCGGAATTCCTCGGTCTCCCGTGCTTCCCACGCCTCCTGTGCGCCGCCAAAGGCGTCCAGCACCTTTCCGGCGTGGAGGCTGGCGGGTCCCAGCACCTGCGACAGCCACAGCCAGCACAGCAGCGGGTCGGGTGCAGGCTCCGGCGGGAACAGGCTGGTCTGCCCGGTCACAGGCTCTCCTCCCGGAAATGCCACAGCAGGATGCTGCCCGCGATACCGGCGTTCAGGCTTTCCACCCGGTCGGTCATGGGGATGCGCACCGTGCTGTTGCAGGCGGCGATGGTCTCATCGGTCAGACCCTGTCCCTCGCTGCCGATGACCACGCAGACGCCGCCGGGATACCCGGCCTTTGCCGCGCTGAGCGGCTGGGACTGGTACAGCGCCGCCGCAAGGCAGGTGATACCTTTTTCCCGCAGCAGAGCGATGGCCTGCGGCATGGCACCGGTCTCGATGACCGGGATGCGCACCGCCGCGCCCATGGAGGCGCGCAGGGTCTTGGGGGCGTAGACACTGGCGCAGCCCTCGCTCAGGATGACGCCGTCAAAACCAAAGGCCGCCGCGCTGCGCAGCAAAGTACCCACGTTGCCGGGGTCCTGCACCCGCTCCAGCGCCAGATACCGCCCGCCGGGGCGCACCTCCTCCAGAGTGTGCACCGGGGTGCGGAACACCCCGAACACCCCCTGATGGGTGCCCACGTCTGCCAGCTTGTCCGCCACATGATCCTCTACCAGATAGTGCTCGCCCGGCAAAGCGGCAAGCTCCGGGCACTTTTCCAGCGCATTTTCGGTATAAAACAGGGTCTCCAGCTCTGCGCCCCGGGCAAGTTCCGGGCACAGCTTGCGCCCCTCGGCCAGAAAACGCCCCTCGGTGCGGCGGAATGCTGCACCGGAAGCAAGGCGGCAGGCGTATTTTATTTTTGCATTTTCCCGGCTGGTGATCTTTTCGTCCATGCGTTCCTCCTGAACAGGTGTGTATGCTTTAGATACAATAGAAAAAGGGCAGCGTCTGCCGCAGATTTCTGCGGCAGGGCGCTGCCCCGTTGCCTTGTTTCCCTGGCCGCAAAAAATGCCCGGATACAAAACGGACGCCCGCGTATACGCGCGGGCGTCACGATGAAAGGTCTTTATCAGGCGTTCTTCACGGTCTCGACCAGAGCGGCAAAGCTCTTGGGATCGTTGATAGCCATCTCGGACAGCATCTTGCGGTTCAGCTCGATGCCTGCCTTCTTCAGGCCAGCCATGAAGGTGGAGTAGTTCATGCCCAGAGGACGAACTGCGTTGTTGATGCGGCAGATCCACAGGTTGCGGAACTGACGCTTCTTCATGCGGCGGCCAGCCAGAGCGTAGTTGCCGCTCTTCATGACCTGCTGCTTGGCCATCTTAAAGTGCTTGCTCTTGCAGCCGTAGAAGCCCTTGGCCAGCTTCAGCATCTTCTTACGACGTTTGTGGGTCATGGTTGCGCCTTTGATACGTGCCATTTTTTATATCTCCTTTAGTATCTCGTAGAAAGTTTGTGTACCTGCGGCTCGCTCTTAGGCGTAGGGCAGCATGCTCTTGATGGTAGCTGCGTTGGTCTTATCAACGTAGCTGGGCTGACGGTAGCCACGGGTCAGCTTGGTGGTCTTCTTGGTCAGGATGTGGCTGCGGAATGCATGACCGCGCTTGATCTTGCCGTTCTTGGTCAGCTTAAAGCGCTTCTTAGCGCCGGAGTGCGTCTTCAGTTTCATCTTAGCCATTTTAGTTTCCTCCTAAAATTAGTCCTTATTGGGTTTCGGGATCAGCAGAATGGACATCGTGCGGCCCTCGAGCACGGGCGGCTTATCGGTGGATGCCTGAGGCAGCGCCTCGGCAAACCGCTTCAGCACGTCTGCGCCCAGAGCACTGTGCGCCATTTCGCGGCCGCGGAAACGGATCGAAACCTTTACCTTGTGTCCGGCTGCCAGGAACTTGGCAGTCTGGTTGAGCTTGGTATTGAAGTCGTTGGTGTCAATATTGAGCGAAAGGCGGGTCTCCTTGACCTCGACCACCTTCTGGTTCTTCTTGGCTTCCTTCTCCTTCTTCTGCTGTTCAAAACGGTATTTGCCGTAGTCCAGCACCTTGCACACAGGCGGCACAGCCTGCGGTGCGATCTTTACCAGATCGAGCCCGGCTTCTTCTGCAGCGCGCATGGCCACCTGAATGGACACAACGCCCTTCTGCTCGCCGTCAGCACCGATCAGGCGAACCTCACGATCACGGATCTGGCCGTTGATCTCCAGTTCCTTCGACTTTCCAGCGGTAGCGATAATGAATGCACCTCCAAACAAAATCCATAGTGTTGCAATATTTGGCATAGAAAACGCGGCCGCCCATATTCTGGACAGCCGCGCGAAATTTCACACAAAGCCGCAGCATTCGCAAAGGAATAAGCTGCTGTTTCGGGTATAGCCCGGGGACATTCTCCCGCAAGGCGAGCGCGGCACAGGCCGTAGCTGCTTTCTTTACCCGGCTATTCTACCACGCTTTATCCGCCCTGTCAAGCACTTTTTATGCGTTCTTTGGAAAAAATATGACTTTCCATCCAACGGGACGATTTTGAATGGCCTCCGCTTGCGCTCTGGCCATGAATAGCGGAAGAATTACCTATATTTCGCGTTTGTCGCGCTCTGCGGAGCGCTCCAAACGCTATTTTCACGGGAAAGGCCGTAGAGGAAAACAGGTAGCTTTGCCCGCAACGCCGCTGTTTCCAAAGGGAACAGGCGTTGCAGATGCTGTTTCGATTTACGACCCCTCTGGTGAAAATGGGTTTCAGGAAAGTCCGCAGACTTTCCTGAAACCCGAAATTAAAATAACTTTTCCGCTGAATATGGCCAGAGCGCAGCGGAGGCCATTTTCAATCGTTTTACGCCTCGATCAGTTTGCCCAGTGCAAAGGAGTAGATGCCCTTATAGGTCACCTTTTTCGGTGCAAAGCGCTTTTCGATGGCAATGGCGTAAAGGTTCAGCTGGGCGCGGTAGGCGCGCAAAAAGTCGCTCTCGGCCTTGCGGCGGTCGGTCTTGTAGTCCAGCAGCTCCAGATGGTCCGGATACACCAGCACAAGGTCGGCGATGCCCTGCACCAGCACCTGCGCATCTGCGGCAGCGGGCAGTTCCTCGTGTCCCTGCGCCGCCAGCACTGCACCGGCGGGCAGCGCGGTGATAAAGGGCAGTTCCCGCAGCACCTGCTGCGCGGCGCAGATCTTTGCAAAGGCTTCGCTTTCCACAAAGCGGCGGATGCACACCGCGTCCAGCTTTTCCGCGATCTCCGGGGCGGTCAGCTGCACCGCCACCTGACGGTCCCGCTCTGCCGGAATGGCCTCGTCCAGTGTGCCCGCAGCCTTGGCTTCTGCCAACCGGGCAAAGTCCGCATGCTCCAAAAAGGCGTGCAGTGCGGTGCCCATCTCGGCGGCGGTCAGGCCGTCCTTGGAAAGGAAGCCCGGGCGCTCCAGCGTGGTCTGCTCGGCCTTGTGCACGATGCTGGTCACGCTGACCTTGGCGGGCACCTGCGCAAGCGCTGCCGCCGGGTACTGCCATGCAAAGTTCTGCCGCAGCGTTTCAACCAAGGCCAAGTCCGTTTCCGGCGTTTCGTCCGGCGTATCTGTATCTATTTCCTCGGACAGCTGCACGGCATCGTCGCACACTTTGATTGCCATCGTACTTTCGGTCTGCACAAACAGCAACTCCCGGTTGCCGGAAAGCTGCCGCAGCACCCCGCCGTCCGGGTGCACCAGCAGCGCCGCCCGCAGCCAGTCGGCAAAGCTGTTGGCCTGCTGGTGCAGTGTAGCCCCCGCCCCGGCAGCCAGAAAAGCTGCTGCCTTGGCAAAGGGCTTTGTGGTCTTGCCGCTGCTCAGGGGCACGGTGAGGATGAGCTTATCCTGCGCACGGGTGAGCGCCACATACAGAAGGCGCATCTGCTCGCTGCGCAGCTCCCCGGCATGGACATTAGCCAGCGCGGTATAGGCGGCAGTCTTGTAGGCGCCCTCGCCGTTTTCCGGCCGCAGCCGCAGCCCGGCACCGTAGCTGCGGTGCACCAGCACCGGCTGACGGATATCCGAAGCGTTGAACTTGCGCGCCGTATCCCCCACGAACACCACCGGGAACTGCAAGCCCTTGGAGCGGTGGATGGTCATGATGGACACGCACCCCGGGTGCACCCCGCTGGGCACAGTGTCCTGTCCGGTACTGCCGGCCTGCGCGTCGGCATCGATGGCCCGCACC
>OGLV01000611.1_pt1 | contig 11239 bp, 13 predicted proteins | sample 1572851 | NCBI WGS metagenome assembly OGLV01 (sample SAMEA2582005, study PRJEB24529) | metagenome | biome: Human gut stool | place: China | collected 2011
GCGGTATTAAATAACACTACAGACAATTTAAAATAAATATGATACACTGTAATATGAAAGGAGGTTATGGCATGGATGTAACAACAATTACACAGTTAATATCTAGCGTGGGGTTTCCTATAGCTATGTGTATTTACACAATATACACACTCAACAAGCAGACCGAAACGCACAAAGCAGAGATTGACGAACTTAGGACAACGATCGAAAACAATACACAGGCAATTACAGCCCTAGCAAGTAAGTTATAGGAGGTTAAAATGGGAAGAGTCGACAACATACAACAGTTAACAAGAGATGCTATCGCTCAGACGATGGGCGTTAACTATTATCCCGCATCAGGTACGGGTGACAATAAGAACTTGGCTGAGATTGACACTTACAAGCTACCCGATGTTGGGCGGGATATTGACGAAGCAGATAAAAATGATGTGTTTACGAAAGCACTGGTTGTGCGAATCGGTAAGGTAGTCACAGAACGTAGACTGGTTCCTTATATCGACCCCGCGATACTTAAAGATACATTTGAATATGGCGGTGCTATTGAGTCAATAAGACTCGGATTGTATGAGGTACAGGACGACCCGTCATGGAATCTAACGAATGGACAGTCATATGCCGAGTATGATTACACATTTCATCAGCCCGAAACAAGCGTGCGACTTTTTGATGACCGAAAAGCTATTATGATTACAAAGTCAATGACTCGCAGACAGCTTAAGGAGGCTTTCACATCGTGGGATGCTATGTCAGCGTTTATAGACGGTATATCTGTAGCGTGGGAGAATACCATGCGCATCACTATAAACACGTGGACGAGAATGTTGTTATCGTCGGCTATTGCAATATCAGACAAAGCAACAGGCACAGCGGTACACCTTCTCACGGAAGCAATAGCTAACAATATACTACCTAAGGGCGCAACAGCACAGGATTTTAAAAAATCTGATACCGCTATGAAGTACGCTTTTGAGCGTATCAGAAACGTGCGTAAATACATGTCACAGGATATGACAGTTGCCTTTAACGATAAGACAATTCCGTGCGTGACACCTATTGAGGAGAACAAGTTGACTCTGTTATCTGACTTCGCAAGTGTCATAAAAACAGTAAAAGCAGACACCTACAACGATGACGAACTCGGGTTTGGTGATTTTACTGAGATAACATCATGGCAGGGTATTGCATCAACTGCTGACAGTGTTACCGCTTTTTATAAGTGGGATGATATATCGTCGGTAAAGATTAAGGCAGACGCTAACAATAAGTTAGGAATAGGCACAGAAGCGTATAGCAAGTCAAACGTAGTAGGGCTTATGTGGGATTACCTCTCACTTGGTGTGTCGCCGAACGAGAACTATGTCACATCAAATTATGCAGCTGGTGCTGATTTTTGGAACGACCACGCACATTACACAGCTAACTACTGGGTAGACAGCCGATACAACATGGTTGCATTTATCCTTGATTAGCGCACATGACACAATAAAGTTTCACGTGAAACTAATAAAAAACATTAGTTTCACGTGTTTTTTATAATGAGGTAGAAAAAATGAGTGTAAGTACAATTACATCACCTTTTGATATTTATAACCCATACCTGAAAAAAGATAAAACGGTTAATAAATTGATGAATTATGAGACATATCAACATTATGTCAACATAGAATCGTCAATGTTGATGTCTATGTTTAATTATAAGGGGTTACCATCCTCAATAGATGTTGATTACATGGAATGGTGTCTAGTGGCATTTGGTGTTGTAGCAATCGTTAAAATAGAGGATGATAGATATTATGCGGGTGTGCCTGCGTTACTCCCTCCGCTAGATGACTATGGATGGGGTACAACTGTCGAGATGGTCACCCGTAACGGTACAATAATCAACAATCGCACAGTTGGGGTTGATTGTGCGTTAATATGGAATAACAACACAAAGACCGCTGAGTTTGATTTATACCGTTTTGCAAATATGTTCACTGAGACTGATATTGCTATTAAAACTGTAATCCGTAACTGTAAAAAATCATCAATCCCAGTTGCAAACAGTAGCAAACTTAAAACAGCTATAGACGTAGCTATGACTAACGCAGTTGAGGGCTTAAGCGATTATACAGTTATGAATGATGCTTCACTGGTTGATGAAATCAACGGCAAGAGTAGTGACATACCTGTTATATCACTAACAGATGTTAAAGATGCCGACAGGCTTCAGTATTTGAGTAAATTCCATGATGACTTGTTGAGACGTTTGGCTACTTTGTACGGTCACGATATGCAAACATCGGGTAAAATGGCACAACAGTCAGTTGACGAGATACAAGGCTATGACAGCTATAGCATGATATACCCCGAAGTGCGCTTAGGTAGCAGACTTAAGGGAATCAAGCAGTTTAACGAGGTGTTTGGGTTTAATGCTACAGTTGATTATTCATTGCCGTGGAGATACAACATATATAAACAGGATGATGACGATGATGGGGTTGACCCAAATAATGTTGAGGGAGGTGTAAACAATGACTGACAACGTGGCTACGGTTAAACAGTTAGTTGACGCATTAGGCGTTAGAACACAGGCAAAACAGGTAATCACCGTTACGGGTACCGCTGAATTTTGGGATATATACAATAGTAAACACACTGAAATAGATAGTTTGCTAAAAACAATGTATAGTAGTTATGTTTTGCCAGACGTATCATCCCCTGTTGAAACTGTCGAAGATGACATTAACTATGAGCTGTCGAAAATGTCAAAGCAATTTGTTGCCGTGTGCGAAAAACCGCTTGAGCGATTATGGGAATTGGAAAGCGTCACATTTAACCCTGTGGAGAATTACGATAGATACGAAAAATTATCTCACGTTAAAACAGGGTCAGAAGAGGTGTCTGGTGGTAATAAAGCAGATAATATTGATAGTAAAGCTGATACTGGTACAGATATCGAAACAGTGACACAAAACGGCGGTGTTACTAACACAAACAGTGGTGGAATAACATCCGAAGAAAAAACAAGTGACACATCTTATAATACTAACTTAATTAACACAGTAGCGAACAATACAACCGATACGAGCAAAACGGTTACAGAATATAATACGTTGGAAACTAAAACAAACACCGAAAAAGGTACTGCAACAACATACACTTACAAAGCGGACGAGACACACAATGAAACAAAAATATATAATGCCGTTACAGATTCGGAAGAGAATCACATTCACGGTAATATTGGCGTAACAACTGCTACTGCTATGATGACCGAATTTGTGTCATTTTATGATTCGTACAATTTTTGGCTCAAATTTTGGGAGATGTATATAAAGATGTTTGCATCATCAATTTTTGAAACAGACCGAACATATTATATTTAAGGGGGTGTTTATAATTAAATTTGAGTTTAACATATACAGTGGTAAAACATCGGTAGTTAATAAAAAAATGTCATTAGAGACACCCCGCACAGTTTATGGTAATTTTAAAGCACTTACCGATGAATATGAGCCGACCATTTTAATATCACTTGCTGACAATGTTGATTTTGATATTACACGCTATAATTACTGTAAACTTGTGTTAACAGTAAACGACTCAGATACCCTAGACTGGAAAGAACGTAATAAATATTATTATGTAAAGTCGGTGAGGTCAATCGGTAAAGATTTGTACGAATTTAGCTTAGAATTAGATGTGTTAATGACGTACCGAGTCGAATTATCAAAGCAGACATTTATAATTGACCGTAACAGTAAACATTTTAACATGTACGTAGCAGATAATGGACACTATGCGAGAGCATATACAATCGCATATTCAAACATGTTCCCGAACGGTTTTTCTGACATGTATTCTTATGTACTATCAACCGTGGGAATAGTGACATAAAGTTTCACGTGAAACTTTGGAGAGGAGTTAAAAATGGCTGAAGTAATTATGTGTAATGGGAAATATTATGTGCTTGACACTAGGACATATAATACTTTACCTTTCGGTGATGACAGGGTTGTTCCCGACCCCGAGCATCCCGAATGGACATATACATATATAAAATATACCATGCACGATGTCGATAATGGCGGTTTCCCGTCATCAAAATCAACTATCTTCGACATAAAAACGGGGCTTGGCGGTGACTTGGAGTTGAACAAAGACTGGGATGTCGATGTTGGTTTAACACCTAACATGCATTTAAAATTTAGATGGCAATACAGAGTTGATTCGGGTACACCTACAGCAGATGTGGGGATGGCTTTATATTGTAATAAAGAGCCAATTAACAATGCTAATTATGACGCATTTTGGGAAAATCCAGGCGGCAGTGCGTTAAAGTACGGGCTAAAAATATGCGCTGTTAAACTATTACCGTCTGATAGTGTAGTACATACTAGCGATAAAGCAAATGCAATAGGCATTGCTTTATGGGGGTCTGAGTATTTTGCGGATAGAACGTATAAGTCAATCAAACTGTTTGCGGGTACGGTGTTTGACTTAAATAACCAAACAACTGGCGGTCAAATTGTGTATAAAACGCAAGCCCCAACTACTCCGCCGAAAGAGGGTGATGACGATGAGGGTGGAATACCTACACCGCCCACAGTCAACCCACAGGGTGAGCCAAACTTACCAAATATTAACATCGCAAGTGGAACAGGTATTACGCTGTCAAGCCCTACATCTGATGAAATCAAGCAGTTAAACAAATTTTTATGGTCGAAAAGTTTTTATGATAATATTTTAAAAATTCAGCAAGACCCACTTCAGGCTGTGCTGGGCTTATATATTACTGATTGCCCCGTTCCCGTAGACGGTAGGCAAGAGATTGTCTGTGGTAATGTCGATACGGGTATCAGTGCTAATGCAATAAGGCAAAGTTTTATGGTCGTTGATTGCGGAGAAATAAACGTTGATGAGGAATATGGGTCATATTTAGACTATAGTCCATTTAAGCAAGCACAACTGTATTTGCCTCATATAGGGTTTGTGGACATTGACAACGATATAATTCAAAATAACACAATACATGTTAAATATCACGTTTCGCTAATTGACGGACAGGCACTTTGCTATGTATCAATTAAACAAAATAGGTTTCCTAGTTTTAGCGAGGTTTACAAGACGTTTCCGTGCTCGGTATATTCTCAAGTGCCTATGTCGGCGTATGACGTTAGCGCAAAAATGCAAAGCTTTATAAACACTGTCACGTCATCAGTTTTATCATTTGCAAATTCCGGAAGTGCGGGCGCATTAACAAGTGCGGTAGGCGGTGCGGTATCAACCGCTATGACAAAAAATAAAGTCGAAAAATCAGGTGCACTAACAGATATGGCGGGGCTGATGGGAATGAAGCGACCTTGTTTGATATTATATACAACTCCCGCTTATATGCCATCTACATACACTAGTGACATAGGGTCATTAATTGGTACTAGTGATAGAATAGCAAATATTGGTGGACTTTGCAAAATAATTAACCCACGCATTGACTTTAGTTGTCCAAAATTTGTTTCGGACAAATTGGAATCTATACTAACAAATGGCGTTATATGGGAATGAGGTGGTAATTATCAATATAAATAAGTGTATAAAAATAGCTAAAAAATTAAAACTTTTTCCTGATGGTGTTTATACGCCCGAGCGTGTCGATGCCGTGTGGAATGCATTCATATCTGACAGGTCGAGCGGTAAAACAACCGCTTGGCTGGTGGTAGGGTTAATAGCATATGTGCAAGATGGCACTATCACACATTATGTCAGGTCAAAAGAGCAAATGATACGTGAGAGCAATATCAATAAAATATATAGTGTCATCGAATCGTGTGGTTATATCAGTAAAATCACAAATGATAAATACAATAGCATTGAGTATCGCCGAAACGTCCGTGGTTTTTACCTTGTATATAAAGATTCGGATGGTAACACAATAGCATCTGATACTGAGTGTTGTTGTAAAGTTTTATCTATTGATAACAACGATAACTATAAAAGTTCTTATCAGTGTGATAAAGCTGACTTTGTAATATTTGATGAATTTATAAATGCGTATTATAAATCAGGAGAATTTGTTATATTCTGCGATTTGCTGTCCACACTTTTCCGAAAACGTTTGACAGGGTACATCATAATGTTGGCTAACACTATAAATCGCCGTTCCGAATATTTTGACGAGTTGGGTTGTCGAGATTTTATTGAAACCGCTGAACAGGGTGACAAAATCACTTATGAATTAAACGGCACATCCGTACATGTCGAAATAGTAGGAACTAGACTAGATGATAGACGCAAATTGTTTAATAGCCGATATTTTAACTTTAGCAATTTACGATTAAATTCCATAACAGGCGCGGGGTGGAGTATTGACAATGTACCACACATTACTAAAAAAGCCGATAGCATATTAGTTAAAAATGTATTCGTACATTATCAAACTAATTATGTACAATTATATGTTGTTAGAGTTGACGGATACGGTTTATGCGTGCATGCTGTCAAAAGCAATACACCTAAAAAAGATGACTGTATAATATATTCGATAAATGATGACTTTTCAGACAAAAAATATGTGTACGGAAAAGGAAACGACCGTTTTTCCAGATGGCTTTGGGGTTATATGTATGACAGTAAAAAATGGTTTTTTGCTACAAACTCGGTTGGCAGTATTATAAAAGCGTATTACTCTGCTAAGTAATAAAAGTTTCACGTGAAACTTTATGGTGTTTCACGTGAAACTTTTTCTAGTATCCACTGAACAAATTCAACATATTCACTAGCCACGGTCAATGTAAAATCACATGGTATTAATGATACCCCCGTTTTTGATGACATATCAACACCCGCAACATTAGCACAATACTCGTTATCATGATATAATGTTGTTAATTTGCAATCAGGTATATGCATACCATTCCTAAAATTTGTAAATGGGTCATCAATTTTAACTGACTTAGGTAACCCCGCACACGTGATATGCGTCTCGTTGTTTAGTTCGTAAACATAACGTTTCGCACCTAGCATTTTAAACTTTGAATATGTTCCCTCATAGTCCCACTGCCCTAGTTCTTTGACTAGCGTATAATTTTTGTGATACCTTTTACAAATGACTGCATTACCTTGCATGATTTTGTTGTTAATATCTTTTACAATCGCAAAATTATTCTCATTGTGCGGTGTTTTATCGCTGTCAGTATCACCATACACACCACCTAGTTTATACATCAACGATAACTGTTGATAGCGTGTATATGCAGTTGTCCATATACCCCAGTACATCGATAACACACGTTTTTTGACCTCTTTATGATAATCTGATTCTATCTTATCAACATTACCATTTTCATAGTTATATTTATATAGATATTTATATATTTTAGTTACAAATGAGCCGAATATACTGTTTAAAAATACTTTTTCATTCATGTATGGCATGTGTTGCAACTTTAACGTTTCTTTTGTTTCATACGCGTCTAGAACATTTTTTACAACATAAGCGGGCAAATAACCTTTTTTAGCAATTTTAACATTGTTAAATATTACGTTATCCCATTTATAATATAAACGGTATAATTCATAATCAATTTCAGTTAATAACACTCTCAACTTGCCTGCACTGTGTATGCGCCCATTATCTAGCAATACATTTTCTTTTTCAACTGCTTTAGATAGTGACTCTAGACTGTGTTCTGTTGTTGCTTGTATATTTTCAAACGTGGCATCTATTATATACGCATAGCCCTCTTTAATTATAAAAGTTTCACGTGAAACTTTTGTATCGGCAAATTTTGAAATTGGAAACATTTTCGACACAATTTGATATGGGTGAGCTGATGTGATATCAAAACTATCAATATTATATAATATTTTATTGTACAAGTCTGCTCTGCCATGTACATATCCACCTCTAAACAAATATGTCATATGTATTTGATACTCTAGCTGTGAATCTGGAAACATGTTTATAATATCTTGATGTGTTATTTTACATTGCTTGTTAAAGTCTTGCTTAATACGTGCTCTAACAATGCCTGTTTGCGTGTATATAAATGTTTTTATTCCATTTTGCAAATATGTGTTAACATAATATTTATGATATTCTGTTAACACTAAAACATCATTTTCGCAGTATGCTAACTCCTTATCATTTAATATTGTTTTATACGACCTCATAATATTATAATCTAACTCACCGCTCAATTTTTTGCGTTTAGTGTATGTTTTACTCAATCTGTCCAGACTCATCCTTGTTATTTGATATGAATCAATCCATCTTATTCCACACATATCAAAATAAAGTGGTTGACGTACCTCTTTTAAAAAAACGTCTGTGATACTGTGTTGCATATTACCTTTACAAAATGCCCACTCAAATGCAATGTTGTGTATAAACCCAAAAAATATAACCTTAGCTTTAGATTTTCGCCCGTTGTGGCGTGTATACTGATGTTTGTCAATAATATCTGCTTTAAAGTGTGATAAAAAATCATTTAATTCTTCCCACGTCCTACCATATACGCATGTGCTACTAACCCCCATCATCCAGATGTACATAAATGATTTAATCTCACCATTATCGTTAACTTTAGATGTTTCTATATCAAATGACAATGGGAGCATTGAATATGTTTTACAGCTATTACCCGACATAGCTTTAATTGTTTCTATGTCGCCATATATTAGATTTTTATATTCATTTGATTCTAAATATTTTTTATATTCTACCATGTACTTAGCTCGTTGATTATATTGTTAATATCGTTTTTATCTAGTATTGCATAGTCACCGTTGCCATACATATCAGCAATATCAAAATGACTATTATCAATAAATTTCCATGATAAAAAAATTCCATTTTCTACGACAGGTGTCAAATACTTGACATAGTGAAACCCCGACCCTATGCTTGTGCCTATTACAAAAATGTCACCTAGCACACTATCATAGTACGCAGCACACGCAGTTCCTGACGGTTGTTGTACCATTTCATCATATGAGACTATTTTCATTTTTACCTCCTGAAATATTTATTTAGTAATTCTGTTTTATTTTTACCATATAACTCTAGCTTACTAATATATTCATCAATGTTACTTTCACTAAACATACTATCATGCTGTGTTAGTGAGTGCTCCATAATGTCCTCAAAAATTTTTTCATCGGGTGAGATACCCTCGGTTGCACCCTTATATATGTACTCTTTATGCTCTTCCAACAACGAATTGAGTCTTATCTTTTTTTCTTCGTAGCCCTCAACATTTTTAAACAGAGTATTAAGTGTATCGTCACTCACATTATCACTCATTGATTTTTTTAACATTGACTGATATTGTGTTGAGTATTCCAACCCCCTATCAATCCAATTTTGTTTGCGCATATTCATTAAATCACGTGCGCTTAAAGTTTCACGTGAAACTTTCTTTTTACGCTTACGAAGTGCGTTTTGAGCAATGTCTAATGTGATTTCGCCCTTTGAGCGTAACTCCATTATGTATTTATATTCTGCTGCGTTCGTTTCTCCTTTTAAACGTGCCTGACGTAAACGTTCAGCAAATGCCTTTTTTACCTTACGTGGTATTTCACCTTTATATACTCGCTTCATATATATTTGACTCCCATCGTGATTTCTGTATACTGATTAGTCGTTTTTACATATACAACCTTTTTTATTGTTAACTCATGTTGCGCCGTCTTTTCACACTTTAATGTAATTTCTTTCTCGTGATATGTGTCGCTATATGATATTAATATTACGCACACTTCATTTTTGCGTGCTATGATTGATACATCTTTGCCCGCTAACATTAACAAGTGGTTGCATTCGCCGTATATCATTCTACATAAGCACATTAAATTGTTATAGTCGCTAATATCGCTATAATCTAACACGCTGTTAACAGTAGCATTGTATACTGTATAGCCCCTAATCTCGTATGACGTATCTTTTAAAACCATGTATACCTCCTTGATAATAAAGCGTACATTGTTACATGTACGCTTTACTTTAAAATTTACTTAGTGTAGCACTATGCCAGCACGGCATTGAGGTACTTGTTACCCTCCTTTGACGTCGCATAACCAAATATGAACTTAACATCTGATAAGCTAGCGTCACCATTGTTGATTATGTCGATAAGTTCATCGACAAGCGATATAACCACCTTGCTACTAGTTGAGTGAGCACCGTTACCGTCAACAATGATTGCCTGCTGAATGTAGCCATCATCTGTATCAACTTCGTACAGATGTAATGCAAGTATATCTGTACTATTAGTGATACTGAGAGCTGTCATCGCCTTGTCTGTGATTGATTCGCCTGTTAAACGTTCCATTCTTAATCTGTCCAGAGCGTTGTTAATCTGTGATGTTGTCTTAATGATTTTCTTCATTGTTATGCCTCTTTCTCCCCGTCACGCCGTTAGGTCAGCTAATATTTATATCATTATTGCTACTGTTGTAAGAGTGAGCAATGTTATGATTGTTACTGCGTTATAATCTAACATTATCTAAGCCCTTTCATAAGCATTTTAATTAACTTCATGTCATCCTTAGCAATATCGTAATTGCCAAGTATGTCAAATATCTGAGATACTATCTCCGAGCGGGTGTCCTCTGCTGTGTCCTCTGCTGTGTCCTCTGCTGTGCCCTCTGCTGTGTCCTCTGCTGTGCCATCTGTTGTATCCTCTACTGTGTCCTCTGCTGTACTCTCTGTGATGTGGTCTGACTTGCAAATTGTACTACGTATCTCATGTTCACTCTTTAACATATTAAGTAATTCAACTGTCATAATAGTTGTACAATCATCAATAGTTAACAAGTCTTTAACTTTGTATATTGTATTATATGACACTTCACTTATAATACCTAACTCGGCTCTGTAAGTCTCAGCCGTTACCATTTTAGATATAGACGCTTTACTCATACCCACGGCTACACCAAAATCACGGCATGCATTACGTTCTTTAAGGTCATCACGTATAGCATACACTATACTTGATATATCATTACCCGACTTTATCATATCCTTTTTTATAGCGTTGATGCTCTCAATCGCCATGTCTACTGTCCACTTTGTTGTTACCCCTACGTTTCCTGTTCTCTTCATAATATTACCTCCTTGTGATTGTTTCATATGAAACTTTGTTTTCTTTCTTAACTATGTATACATTATAACATCATACTAACGTTAAGTGGTGTACAAATTGTAAACAAATTGTGAACATTTTTATTAATAATTTCTAGTATTATATACCAT
>OGLV01000613.1_pt1 | contig 11230 bp, 15 predicted proteins | sample 1572851 | NCBI WGS metagenome assembly OGLV01 (sample SAMEA2582005, study PRJEB24529) | metagenome | biome: Human gut stool | place: China | collected 2011
ATAGCCATGAAAACATCTGATTTGCGGGACATTATGCGTATAGCTTGGCAACTTGTACGTAAAAATGGCTTCACAATGTCCGAAGCCCTGAAAACTGCTTGGCTTAATTTCAAGCTCAAAATGAAAATGAGATACGGAATCGTCAAGTTCTACTACCAGAAAATATCCGGTGAGATTCGTGAGGCATACGGCACTTTGCGCGCCGATCTTATGCCTCAGACAAAAGGCGCGGATCGCAAGTCCAATCCTACTGTTCAGGTCTATTATGATTCGGAACGCGATGGATACCGCTGTTTCAAGATTGCCAACCTTGTAAAAATCGCGTAGCCATGAACACACAGATATTTCAGTATAACAATAATCCGGTGACCTTCCGGATGGATGGTGATGTAATGGCTAATGCAACTGAAATGGCCCGACCTTTTGGCAAACAGCCTGTATTTTGGCTAAACAATCAATCAACCAAAGACTTTCTTGCAGAGTTATCCAAACTTAGAAATTTAAGTTTGGCTGATTTAGTGCGAGTTATAAAAGGAGGTAATAATGCGGGTACGTGGATGCACGAGGATGTAGCGCTCGAATTTGCTCGTTGGCTATCTCCTGCATTTGCGATATGGTGTAATGATCGTATCAAAGAACTGCTGAAGTACGGCATCACAGCCACACAGCCGACCATAGAGGCTATCATTGACGATCCGGATAATGCGATCAAGCTGCTTACAGCGTTGAAGCAAGAGCGGGCCGAGCGTCAACGCCTGGCCGAGCAGAACGAACTACATAGACAACAGCTTGAAATGGCGGCTCCTAAAGTTCAGTATTACGATACCGTCCTGATGAGTGAAAGCACGTACAACACTAATAATATTGCGAAGGAGTTCGGCATGTCCGCAAGGACTCTGAATAGCATATTGCAGTCGAAAGGCGTGCAATACCGACAGGGCGGTCAGTGGTTGTTGTATCACAAGTACCAGAACCGAGGATTCACTAAGACGCATACGTATGCTTTTACCCGCATGGACGGATCTACCGGGACATCCATCCAGACAGTGTGGACTGAGGCTGGACGAAAGTTTATTCACGAACTATTAGGAGGGATACAGGGTGGGAGAGTATGATTTCACAGTTACCGACGTGCTTAAAAGGCTGTCGGAAGATCAACAGTTCAGGGAGCAATTTCTATTGCTGATCGACGAATTGATAAGACTATTGAGGCTACCCGCAGATAATGCGAATTGAATAATGACAGGGAGGAATTTAGCCTCCCTGTTTTTGTAAAACATTCACATATTTTTTGTTCTCTTTTATCCAATACGGAAGTTTACCCCGTTTTGCCGCATCAAGAATACGATCCTCATTTTCATTAAGCCAATCATTGTAACCTGATGGCGTATCTTTGACCTCGTTTTCGGGCTTTTCCCACCAATCTTTATTTGTCTCCTCGTTAGCAAGGATGGGTACGGCATAACAACGGCAGTTCGGATGCCATCCGATGAACTTAAATGTTTTCGGATCCCTTCCTTCCATTTGGTCGCAAATCTCCAAAGGCGCACGTCCTTTTTTAAAGCGCGGATACCAGTATTTTGCCAACCATGTAGCATGTGATTTGGATGTTTTAATATCGATGCCTACGACAAAATCAAACTGCTGCCACCGGATGTAATCGGATTCCCTGTATGCCGTATTTATGACCGTGCGGGTCATTCTAATTGCGTTCTGGTACGACGACCGGTAAACCCCTTGCCCGGGATGATATGTTTGGGCATTTTTCGACAATACGAGATTCCCGAATTTATCGCGCACCCGGCGAAACAGTCGATCTGGTTCGTTCAAATATTGGCGAACGTCTTGACTCATACGTGCCGCGCTACGGCCTTCGCTCAAACCTACCGACAGAGTTAGTTCGATCTGCTCTTTGAATTGAGTTGTGTATTTCCAGACCCTATCCGACAAGGTGTGCCCGTAAAACTTTTGCCTTCTGAAAGCCTCTAAAGCCTGTTGGTTGTGCTGGAGATAAGCCTTTTTAGGGGAGTCTGTAAGAGATCGAACCCATTCGTCATTCTTGGTATTTGCGAATGCCCATTCGGAAGCAATACCCCCTGTGATGATTCCGTACAACTGCGATTTAAAGTTCGTCAGAATAGCATTCGCATTTTTGCTCGACTGTTTTGACGACGAGAAGGAGAATAATTTCCCTTGTTCCGGATTGTAATCGTATTTTGCGCCTAATTGCAATAATTCGACCGCCGCAATACCATAGAGAGCGTCGATATTGCCAACATATTCAGCAATATGATCCTTGTGCTCTTTTTCCCACTTTTGATGGTCGAATTTATCGCGTGTCAAATCTTAAAGTTTAAAATGATGGCTCTATAATGTTGTTCATGGATTTAGCCGCCCGTTCTTCCTCTATCTGCCTTACTTCATCGTCAACATTGTCAACAAGCCCCACCAACGCAACCCCCGTTTTAAGTGATGCGACAGGCATCCCACAGGCATCGGTCGCATTCTTGATTTTCTCAGCCATGTCATCAATAGTGAAAGGCTGTATCTCTGTTTCGATGTCAATAGTCTGTGAGGCTTGCATATATTCCGCATTGAGCGAGCCGATAGCGGATACAAGGAAGTTGTATCGCCGCTGGATATGCTCGCCGATAACCTCTGCGTGATTGTCAATTGCAAGGTTTGTACCCATAAAAAGAAACTGGAAAGCACGGCCGGACGGGACATCACCCAGCCCCTTTAAGGCTTCAAGGGAAAGTTGCGGCGTGTTAGTAAGTTGATAGGCCTTATTCCATAAACCGTCCAGTTCCAGGCGCACAGCGTCGCTTGCTTGATCCCAGTTCAAATAATACACTTTACCCCCATTGGTGATTTTTATGAGACGATTTTTGCCTGACTGTTGCGGAGTGCCATGTATTTCGCCTTCGAGTATTAAATATGGGAAAAAACAACGATCAATGCAGTCCGCGAAGTTCGACATAAGTCGTTCTAATCGTTCCCGAATGGGCTTAATGTTATGACAAAGCGGTTTTGAACGCCACGAGTAAATTGTAGGATTTTTATCGAACCCATGTCTAAATTCACTAACCTTTACCCAATCTGCATCCATGCGCCATTTATACACTTTATCATCGGTTACGGTCATAAAAAACAGGGTTTCCGTGCCGTCAATATCTTTCACCGAGTATTCACGGCTCAATGCAAGATAGTCGCCGGTGTCATCGAAAAACGGGTATAATTTATCTCCTTTGAATGGCGACCATATGGTACATCTAAGTTTGAATTTGGGAATTACGGTTCCTCCGAAGGTCTTTTTGACTTGTTCGAGTATTTTCCGCCAAAATCCTTCGTCCTTGACCACATACCAATATTCCACAGCCTCAGTCTCGGAAAACCATGAACGGACAAGACGCTTGTTTACATAGCGCATTTTATTCTTCCGGGTGACGCTGTTTACAATAGATAAAAGAGCCTTTTCTTGGTCGTTGTTCGGCTTACAGTTAATTTTAGGATCATTGCCTACGAGCCAAGCCGTATGGATGTTCGTAATATCCTGCTCCAACGGTAGCGTGATGCGGTTTGTGGGGTTAATGTCGTCTTTTTTGTAAGTAGGGGGGATTGTTTTACCCGTTTTAGGATCTTGTCGTGATTCTTCTACGATTACCTTGTTGTCGGGACGAATGTTTTCGTCCATGACTTCATGTTTGTCAGGGTCCCAATCATTATAAAGAGCCTGCACATCAGGCAAAGGCGTGCGGCGATACTTGAGATAATTAATTTTTTCAGCCTCCGAAGGGAGGGCGAGTATTTCCTCCAATGTTTTCATGTCGTTTCGTCGGTTTTGGGGTCCTGCATCTACGCAGGATTATCAGTAATTAAAAATATCCTTCGTAACTTTTGGGAGCCTTATAATTTTCCCTGAATTCCGCAGTGCCGGTCAGCGCATCCGGCGCATCGTCGTGAGCATTCTTCCCTTCTTTCGTGTATCCTGTTATGGCTCGATAAAATTCCGGCCACCTTCGATCCCATCCGGAGGGGAAATAGGTGATATTATTCACATCAGCCGACTTCGTGAATATCCGTACTTGTTTATTCTCAGTCTGAGCGAACCACGAAATACGGGTCTTACTATTCCCCATCAGGCGACATTGTCTTTCTACATTCCGGGCAAAGCCACGTCCCCCGTTATTACTTTCAATATTAGCTACTTCTATCCGATGTTTAGAAAGCATTTCGGCGGTCGCGGGTTCCGTGTACTCCATAGGTTTTTTTGTATAAAGCACGTCGATCACATAGTTCCCTTCAGGCTGCTCTACATAACAAATGGCACACAGGTAATCGTCGCCGGTATCTGCTGTATCCACATAGGCTTTACGCATAGAGTCACTCGCATAAGGTATTATTTCATATGTTTTGAACTCCCGATACATCAGACCTTCGGCTGGCTTGGGGTCTTGCATGTATTGCGTGTTGAAAGTAAATTCATCCGCATCCCGATATACCTTCAATTCTTTTAAGGGGAAGCGGGATTCCCATAACGCGTGTTCAGTAGGCAATCCCTCGTCTACGATGGCCGAGAATCTCACAACATCCCATACTCCCCCTTCTTCGATTGTTCCCTCTGTATCCAACAGATATCCGCAGAAGTCGTCCGGAGCAAGCCTCTGTGCTGTCACGATAACCGGCGTACGTGTATCGTTAAGGCGATTCTTGAACGTAGATGTCCACAGCCCTCCAATACGGGCCTTAATCCTGGTCGAAAAGGCATCTTGAGCCTTCATAGGATCATCTATATTCATCGAACCGCTAAACACCTCCGCTCCGAGCTTACCGCATCCAAACCCCGTAATTTGACCCATAAAAGGCGCTGCATAGAACACTCCGCCAGCAGAAGTGGATATACTCCCTTTTGCGTTATTCGATAGATCTACATGGGGGAAAAAAGCCCGATAGTTGGGATTTTCCATGATTCTGCGAATATTCGTCGCGTTGCGGGTCGTAAGCTCATCGCTACTGGACAGGTGCATGAATTCTGAATGTGGATTGATAGCGAACCCCATCGCAGTGAAGGATACCACAGCTAACTCCGTTTTTGAGTGGCGCGGCGGGATATTCAATATTAGTCGATTAGTGGGATGTTCACCCCGGAGTATTTGATCCAGTTTCCGACAGATTTCCCGATGATGCTGAGATATCAGAAAGGGACTCCTGTTCACCGCCTCAAACATTGCAGCGGCGAATGTTAGAGATCCCTCTTTGAGCAGCAGGTCGCCCACCTTCGAATAATCATCCATCCGTCTTTCCTTCTTTTATCAACTGGAGCAATCTGTCTGTACTTAACGTAGGTTGCGGAATGTCGTTCCCTTTGCTGTCCGTATTAGCTATTTTTGAAGGTGCATTATAACCAAGCATATTCACGATACTATCGAGCGATTTCTGTTTGTCATAACAAACGATTTTTACTTGTTCGTCAATAATGATCTCCCCCTCATCAGTAACCCGCTTGGTTTGTTTAGTCTCAACCGACTTGATACACGCTTTTTCATCTTCCGTAAGGACTTCAAACTCCTTGAGCGACATCCATCCACTTCGAATACGGGTAGCATCGGAGAATGCGATCTTTTGGTGTTCACGAACAATCTGGAGAGCTGAAATGCCGGCGGCCTCGGCAAGGTGGCTCTTGAGATAATCTATCCGCCCCGTTACTGCCCCGTTATGAAGTAATTCTCCTGACCTTTTCCAAATCGTTTCTTCGCTCATGTTCGAGCAGTCATAGGCAAAGCGATACGCCTCGGACGCGTTACCGCATTCGAGGTATTTGTTACAGAACTTCTCCTGTTTTATCGTCAATCCCTTCGCCATTTAACTATCCGTTTTTATCCTATCGTTATGCCACTCCATGAGCCGAATAAATACCGACTCCACCTGTTTGCGGAAATGCCGATATTGAGAATACCAGAATGCCGCACTTGCCCCGATATTGCTGATCGCTGTAGGGGATTTGTATCGAAATAACTTCTGAAGTTCATTACGAACACCTGTACGTATTTTACCGCCGGCAAGCGTTGCAGGAGAGTACAGGTATAGGATAATGAATACGAATTGTTTCTTCAGGCGACCGGACTGTTTAGACTGACTTTTATCATCGGCGACAATTCGCCTGAACTCGTCATAAAGTAGGGGTATCAACGACATATCCGAAAATTTAGGCTTGCTCAACAGAGCCTCTTTTTCGATGGCGTCCCGCTTTACGAACTTCACGTATTTAAGTTCCGATATCTCCTGAAACATAGGTGTAAAACCTTATATTGCAAAGGTCAGTACGTCCGGCGCATTATGCAATAGTTTCGAAAAAAAATAGCACCTTTAGGGAAAGAATAACACGGGGAAAGTATGCGCTTAATTTAGCTCTTTCATCCTATTGCAAATGCCATACAATCGATGGCAGAGAAAACGCGCATCTCCGAACTTATCACACATTTGGAGAGAAGGGTTGCGGGGGTATTTTACCCCCGCAATTACCCCTCTAAAACCTGAAGCAGTTCCTCTTTTATCTGTTCGAATTTAGGCTGGGATAATTCTGATTCCAAGTCTTTGAGTAACTCTTTTATTTTACTGTCCCGATCCTGCGCTTCATAAGCGCAAATATCTCCTTCGTTGTTCATATCAATAGTCTTTACATTTACAACAAACAAAAGGGTGTATATATTCCCATAGCAGGGAATTTAGATTGCCGGTCAGGTAAGCAACATCTTCGCCGCCTATCTCAAGCCCTTCGGCAGCGGCGATGTGATCGGTCAAATGCCTTAATTCGTGCTCGAACGAGTTTAAGAATTGCGCCGGCGACGAACTCCGGGCTACGACCATAACCGACCGGTGCGAATTTGAATAAGTCAACCCCGTATCCAGTGCACATTGGGTCATATTGTTGTAGGCCCTGTTCATAATATCGGGCGGGCATCCGATCCGGGATAGGGAGTCCATAATCTCGTCCGTATAGTAGCAAGTAACGGCAAGATATATTCTTATCTTCCAATCGTATTTGCGTATGCGTACCTCTGCGGTAATCATTCTTCGATATATTTTTTTATACGCTTACACATCTTCCGACGTACGAACCTGGGTAGGAAAGTAGCTTCCTTGTCGACATACTCCAATAACCGCTGATGATCGCTGGGGGACATGCTGCCGATGACCGACCGGAGGCTTTCACCGGCTAATAATCTTTGGGCATACTCGTTCATTTCTTCGTCTTTTTAGGTTGTTCGTCTTCCTGATCGTCCTTGCCCAAAAGGACATCGACGTTCAGGTACAAAATCAGCCAAAGCCACTGCACGAGCGTACAATTTTTGCACTTATCTTCTTTCCCTTCAATGAAGTCGGACACACGTCCGGCTATTTCAAGCACATCGTCATCGCCTTTAGCTATGGATTTGGAATAATCCAGGATATACTGTTTCAATTCTACTTCTTCCATGATCTTTATATTTAATTTGAATAAAATAAGGGCACTCCGAATCATGTCGGAGTGCCCCGCCGGTTACAGAAATTCTTCCCAGGCAAGAGGTTCCCCCTTTCCTATGCAATCCGCATAGTACCGGGTGAGTGCGATGCCGTCATAGCCGTCCGGATCATCGATGTAAGCCTTCACATACTGCAAAATGGCAGCTTCCGAGGCTAAAGGTTTCGGATAAAAGTCCGAATAGGCCATATTAGCGACGTACATACAGTCGTATCCCTTCGCTTTCTCAATTGTAATTCCATTACGTTCGAGGGCCTGTTTTACCTGCTCGTGATCCCAATGATGACTTGTGCCGTCGGCATTCTTCATCCTCTGGGGGTTGGTTGCATACTCGGCCAGCTTTTTACTGAAATGCCAGCCGTGATTGGAGAGGTATTCTCTCATACCTTCCGGCAATGCTTCGTAAACATCAAGCCGTCCCATAACCTAATACCTTCTACGCCTGTATTCACCGGCATACGGCCCGGTACCCTTGACTCCGCGGCGATCTCCGTAGCCCTCCCCATCCATGCGGCGCATTTCATAGTCCCCGCGCGGATAGTCTGAACGATCTCCATATCTACCGCCGTCCATCATTTCTCGACGCATATCCTCGCGGCCTTTTTCATAGGCCTCATCGAGCATATAATCCACGTCTTCTCGTTCGCTGCCTCCGTGAGCGCGTCCGATTACCATACCATTCCAACTCATAATCATTTAGCTGTTTTTGGTGTTCCTTGTTTGTCGAAAAGGCCCTTTATATCCTCCAGGCTCGGAACCGAACGAATGATACTCTTTATTTCGCTCAATTCGTTATTCAGACGCTTGATCTCTTCGTCCTGAGCCTTCGCTTTCGCATAGGAAGGATCGAGATCCTTTAAAATCTGATCGTAGGCTGCCAGGTTCGCTTTGTGACGTTCGAACGAATTGATGATATCCGAACTCTCTTTCTGCGCCGCCGTGATAGCTGGCATCAGACCTTCGCGCGTCATGGAGACGGTAAGCCCATCCTTCGATACGACATCCAGATTAACCGGCACTCCCCAGGGTTCGTTGTTCTCAATAGTGATATTGATGTACTGCTGCTGGAAGGGCGTTAGTTGTCCGGGCGTCGGCTGCGGATAGTACGGCACGCCGACCTCCTTGACTGCCGCCGTATAGAATTTCGGAGTTTCCCGTGTGTCGAGCACATAAACAGATGATCCTTTTCTCAAATTTTGGAACATGATTTTTAATTTTTAGGAAAGCCCAGGGGGATTGCCCTCCCTGCGCTTTCGTTTTTTTACTTTGAATTTTTACTTGCTGCAGGTTCAGCGGATGCAGTCGGCGCGGGGGCCGCACTTGCCGTAAATTCCAGAAAACGGATTATGCCGTTTCGCTTATCGATATAGGCAAGGCGTTCGGTGCTCCCCGTAACATCGGCTCCCGTGACATTACTGTTCTTGCTATCTACTACCGGAATTTTCGTTGTTCCCGTGGTAGTGTCGGCACTGGAAACCGTAGACTGGCCGTTGTTCGGCACTGCGATTGTTACCGGAAGGGACTCGCCTCCCGCCGGCGCATCTGCATGTACACTGAGCAAGACCACGCTTTTGCATGGCAAAGCATTGTAACAGATAGGGGAAATCCCGTAGTCCACCGAAGCATCGGTAATCTGTACTGCGTTAGTCCGGAGTTCATAAATCCCGCCTACATCCACTCTGGGGATAAACGATCCCGGAAAAACAACTCTAAAGTCTGCTCTTGGATACATAATCACCTCCTTTTTGCTTAGATTACGGCATTTGCAGCGCATCCGCAAAACGGAGACGAAGCAACGGCCACCGTAGGCGTGTAGCAACAATTCGGATTCTGAACCATGTAAGCCGGAACCGGCGCCGGGGCTTTGAGTTGGCTGACGATATTCGCAGTCTGGTACTGCAAGCTGGCTGCCGTAGCAAGCTGTGAGTTCTCGCGGCTGAGTTCGTCGATACGATCCTGCAAACGGGCTTTTTCCAGCCAGCAGAACTTGTCGTTGATGATCTGCGTCTGTGCGTCGATCTTCGCTCCGATGATGTTGAACTGCGTGTTGGCCGTAGATTGCAGCGCATTGGTCTGGTTAATCGTCGCGAGCTGATTCTCGTAGCCCATTTTCACGATGTCCTGGCGGACGTTGCAGCAACATTCGGCAATCTGGTTGCCGATCTGACAGCCCATAGACTGAATGGAGTTGATAATCTGCTGTCCGCTCATTCCGATCTGACCGCCGATTTTATCCACCGATCCCTGAAGGCTGCAAATCGCGCCCTGAAGCTGCGTTGTCGAACAGTTCAGCGAGGCGGCCAGTTGGTTGATCGCTGCGCCGTTGCCCTGAATTGCATTCATCAGCAATTCACGACCCGCATCGTTGTTAAGCTGTGCCGGAAGACCGTTAGCGCCATTGTTGCCAAAACCGTTGCCGCCGAAGCCGCCCCAGCAGAAGAACAGCAGGATAATCCAGATCCACCAGCATCCGTCCCCGCCGAAACCATTCCGGTTGTTGTTACCGTTCATCAGGGCCGCAACGAGGTTCGGGTCCATACCCTTGTTCTGCATCAGCGCCGGAATCATCGCCATGATGTCAGATCCCTTAGACCCGCCGTCGCCGAACATAAAAATATCTTTGTCCATAGTTATTGATTGATTATTAATTTTCGGCCCGCTTACGTGGGGCCGTTACCGATAGCGCTATGGAACAAAAATAGAAAGGGGCGGCACAGCGCACCACCCCTTTGCAAAATAGTATAAAATGCCTGGGTTACAGTTGTATAAATGTAAAATTAATTCGATTTTTCACATGCGTTTTTCAACATGCAAAGCAGCTCGTTTATCAGCAGCAACAATTCCCGGCGGAATACTTCGTCTTCGCCCATACGTTTGATTACGTCCAGGGCCGTATATTCATACTCGGTCATCGTGAAACAGGTTGTAGATGAATTCGCGGCCCGTTTCCGTCCAGTATAGATGCTGTTTGGTAAACTGTTGGCCGGTCGTGCTGCTGATGTAAGTATGCGTTCTATAACCTTCGTATCCCTGGCCCCGGTATTTCGCATACAGTACGTAGGTGTCGCTTTGCCGGTATATAATACCGCGCTTCACCAGCATGTCGTTTAGCCGCCTTGCGCTAACGCCTAATTGATCGGCTATCACGTTTGTCGTAATCAAGCTGTCCGATTGCAATACTTTATTGTAATATTGCACCATCGGCGCGGCCTTTTCGATTTGCTCGTTTGCCAGTCTGTTTTCTTCGGCAAGGCGCTCCTTCTCGGCCCGCTCTTGCTTCAACTGCGTTGCGAGCTTTATGATCGTATCCGGATCGGATAACACTTCCTCTACTTTCCGGTCGGTTAGGTAGGCCCCGTGTTTGCGGACGGATGGCAGGACTTCGGTCGTCACCCACCGTTTGAACTGTTTTGCGGTAGGTAACTTAGACCCGAAAACAAGGGAGTAGACTCCGGATTCGTTGATAACCATTATTTTAGAACCTTTCATGTGAGGGGGTAACGATTCGTTCACCTCTTGTAAATCAGATAGTTGTATTAACGTTCTATCATCTGCATCTATATGATCTCTTAAAGCCTTTTGCGGATTTTCATACCCTAATATGTTAGCCACGTCTATGCCAGCAAAATAGGGTTGATTTTGCAATTCGACTACTCTTATTTGCCCGAATTGCTGATTATTGAAAATTTGCATGGTGTTCATGGCTAC
>OGLV01000619.1_pt1 | contig 11183 bp, 10 predicted proteins | sample 1572851 | NCBI WGS metagenome assembly OGLV01 (sample SAMEA2582005, study PRJEB24529) | metagenome | biome: Human gut stool | place: China | collected 2011
CACCGAGATCTACACTCTTTCCCTACACGACCCTCTTCCGATCTGTCTTTTCCCCCACGCCGGGGACGCCGGGGATGTTGTCGGAGGCATCGCCCATGAGGGCCTTCAGGTCGATCATGTGGATGGGGGCGAAGCCGTACTGCTCCCGGAAGGTCTCCTCCGTCATGTCCTTGGTGGTGGTCTGGCCCATGCGGGTGGACACCAGCTTCACCTTGGTATGGGGGGTGATGAGCTGGAGACTGTCCTTGTCGCCGGTGACGATGACGCAGTCCCAGCCGGATGCCTCGCAGCGGCGGCTGATGGTGCCGATGAGGTCGTCGGCCTCGTAGCCGGTGAGGTCGTACTGGGGAATGTTCATGGCGGAGAGTACCTGCTTCAGATACGGCAGCTGCATGGCCAGCTCCTCCGGCATCCCCTTGCGCTGGGCCTTGTAGCGTTCATCCGCCTGATGGCGGAAGGTAGGCTCCCGGCGGTCGAAGGTGACGCACAGCGCCTCCGGCTGCTCCTCGTCCAGCAGCCGCTGGAGGGTGGTGAGAAAGCCATAGATCGCATGGGTATACAGCCCGTCCCGTGTGGACAGGGGGCGGATGCCATAATAGGCCCGGTTGACGATGCTGTTGCCGTCGATGACCATCAGTTTCATGGAGGGTCCTCCTTATACTTCCTAACATACTCCACTTCATTATACGCCAGTTTCGCCCATAAAACAACCTCCGCCGTGGAGTGAGGCAGATGTTTTCCGGTATTTTACATGGAATGGGGCGGAAAAGAGGGAGAATTTGTTTTTCCTCTTTCTTTTTCCGGTGAAATACGCTATAATCTATATTTGACTGAAATTTGACCGGAAGGGGTATGTAGATATGTCCGCAGAGCTGTTACAGCTGCTCAACGGCGTTCAGACCATGTCCATCGTGGGAATGTGCAAGAATGCCGGAAAAACCACCATGCTCAACTGGATGCTGCACCACGACCGCCTGCAGGGGACGCTGGGCCTGACCTCCATCGGCCGGGACGGCGAGTCCACCGACGTGGTCACCGGCACGGAGAAGCCCGGCATCTTCGTGCGGGAGGGGACTCTCATCGCCACCGCCAAGGATATGCTGCGGCTGGGGGACACCACGCTGGAGATCATGGAGACCACCGGCATCCCCACGCCGCTGGGGGAGGTGGTGATCTTCCGGGCCCGCAGCGACGGCAATGTCCAGCTGGCAGGGCCGTCCATCACCACGCAGCTCAAGGAGGTCTCCCGGCTGTTCTTCGAGATGGGGGCCGACAAGTCCATCATCGACGGCGCTCTGGGCCGCAAGTCTCTGGGTGCACGGGCCGTGGCGGAGGGGGTCATCCTCTGCACCGGGGCCTCATACCACATGAGCATCGACAAGGTCGTGGCCGACACCGCCCACGTGTACCGGCTGATGAATCTGCCCAAGGCGGAAGTCATGCCCCCGGAGATGGAGGAGAGTCTGGAGAAGTGCCTGAAGGATCACGGCGAGGCTCTGATCTCCGGGGCGCTGACGGATACCATGGTGATGCCCCTGCTGCGCTCCGGCGTGCTGCGGAACACCCGGCTGGTGGTGAAGGACCCCAGCAAGGTACTGCTGAGCAGTGATGCGCTGGATAAGCTCCAGACCCGTCAGGTGCGGCTGGAGACGGAGGAGGCCGCCCGGACCCTGTGCGTCACCATCAACCCGGTGTCCGCCTACGGCTGGAAGTTCGATAAGGATGAATTTATGACACGGATGCGGGAGGCGGTGGACGTCCCCGTCATCAATGTGAAGGAGGAGCTGACATGATCAATATTCGCTTTGAAGAGAGGGAAAAAATCGGCTTGCAGTATGCGCTGGAGACTCTCCACGGGTGCAGCCCCTTCGGTCAGGAGAAGATCCGCAAGCTGCGCTATTACTCCCCGGATGAGCGGGAGGAGCTGGAGACGGAGCTGTACAACGTGGAGCAGGCCGCCAAGGCGGCGGATGCTCTGAAGCCCCTGTACGACAGGATCGGGCTGATGCTGTGCCAGATGAAGGACATCCGTGGCTCCCTGCGCCGGTGTCAGGCATTGGAGATCCCGGACCATGTGGAGCTGTTTGAAATCAAGGTATATCTCCAGCGGCTGGAGAGCCTGATCCCCCTGTTCCAGCAGGTGTGCCAGACCACTCACTTTAAGGCGCTGGCCTTCCATGATCCGGCGCAGGCGCTGGAGATCCTGGATCCGGACAAGACCCGCAGCCGGGGCTTCTACATCCCCGACAATGCAACACCCAAGCTGAGGGAGATCCGTGCGGCCAAGAAGCAGATCGAGGAGCAGCTGCACCATGCACAGACCGATGCCGAGAAGGAGGAGCTGCGCTCCCGCCGGACCCGTGTCTGTGCCGAGGAGGACAGCGAGGAGACCAAGGTGCGCCGCAGCATGGGGCAGGCGCTGGCTCCGCTGGCAGGAGATCTGCTGGAGGACGCCGACACGGCGGGCCGGCTGGACTTCATCATCCAGAAGGCGCTGTTTGCCGTGCGCTACGGCGGCGTGCGGCCGGAGATCACGGAGACGGAGCTGGAGCTGACGGACATGATCAATCCCGAGCTGTGCGACCTGCTGGAGCAGAAGGGACGGTCCTTCGTGCCGGTGTCCATCCGGCTGGAGCAGGGGGCCACCGTCATCACCGGCGCCAACATGGGCGGTAAGTCCGTGGTGATGAAAACCGTGGCTCTGAACGTGCTGCTTTTGCAGGCGGGCTTTCTGGTCTGCGCCAGGGAGGCCCGGATGCCGCTGTTTTACAGCGTGAAGATGCTCTTTGACGACTTGCAGTCCATCCAGTCGGGCCTGTCCGGCTTCGGCTCGGAGATCGTGCAGTTCCAGAAGGCGCTGGAGGAGGTGGAGCAGGGCTACTCCCTGTTCCTGCTGGATGAGTTCGCGCGGGGCACCAACCCCGATGAGGGCGCCGTCATCGTGCAGGCAGTGACCAAATACCTCAACGAGGTGAATGCCATCTCCCTGCTGACCACCCACTACGACAAGGTGGCAGAGAACGCCCGGCTGCACTATCAGATCATCGGACTGCGGGACGTGGATCCGGAGCAGATCCGGCAGGAGCTGGCGGCTACCGGCGACGACGGCATTCAGGTCATCGCACGGCACATGAACTACGGCCTGTACCGGGTGGAGGGGAAGTCCGACTGCCCCAGAGACGCCCTGAACATCTGCCGGATGCTGTCGCTGAAGCCGGAGATCCTGGAGAAGATCGAGCAGGCGTATTAAGATGCCGGAGGCTCTCTGCGGTGGTTGGCCGCTGCTGCGTGCGGCGTCTGTGGGGCGGTATGCGCCGCCGGAGGGCGGCAGAATTGGAAGAATGACCGGCGAAGGCGGGGGAGCGGATACGCCCCCCGCTTTCGCTGTATTCGTGGGATATCGCTTTGTGCATAACCCATAGAAAACGATGCAGAAATTTTATCTCATGCACAAAAAATCTCTGTCTTTTTTGTCACAATGCCACCTTGACAAAGCCCCGGCGGAGACGATATAATGAGGACCGTAGAAGTTCATACCGCAATCAATAGAGGTGCGGGGGACAGGGTACTGCTTCGTGAGGACAGACACTCGCAGAGCGGGGCAGGAAGGGGTCCTTCGCCGAAAGGGCATGACGGGTCTGATGTCATGGCCTTGGGGTCGGGGTGTAAGCGCCGGCACTGTCATGTCGAAAGACGTGGAGCGCTATTGGTCAGCCTTGACCGATAGCGCTCTTTTTATGCCCGAAAGAGCGGTATGGCCACAGCGGCGGAACTTCATGAAAACGACCCAAATTTATGAAGGAGGAAAAACTTATGGAAAAGATCACTTCTACCCTGCGGCTGCGTATGAGCGCAAAGGATGCTCACTACGGCGGAAATCTGGTGGACGGCGCACACATGGTGCATCTGTTCGGTGACGTGGCCACCGAGCTGCTCATCAAGTGCGACGGCGATGAGGGCCTGTTCTGCGCTTACGACATGGTGGAGTTCAAGGCTCCCGTGTACGCCGGAGACTACATTGAGGCCTATGGCGAGATCGAGAAGATCGGCAACACCTCCCGCACCATGCGCTTCGAGGCCCGCAAGGTCGTCGTTGCCCGCACCGATATCAGCGCTTCCGCCGCTGACGAGCTGGACGAGCCCATCGTTGTCTGCGTGGCTCACGGCACCTGCGTGACCCCCAAGGACTGCCAGCGCAAGAAGATCGAGAAGTAAGGGAGCGGCAAGATGGAGAAGCTGATTATTACTGCTGCGATCTGCGGCGCTGAGGTCACCAAGGAGCAGAACCCCGCTGTGCCCTACACTGTGGAGGAGATGGTCCGTGAGGCCAAGTCCGCCTACGAGGCCGGTGCAGCCATCCTGCACATCCATGTCCGTGAGGACGACGGCACGCCCACTCAGGGCCGTGAGCGCTTCCGTGTGGTGATGGATGCCATCCGCAAGGAACTGCCCGATGTCATCATGATCCCCTCCACCGGCGGCGCTGCCGGTATGACCCCGGAGGAGCGTCTGCAGCCCACCGAGCTGTTCCCCGAGATGGCCACTCTGGACTGCGGCACCTGCAACTTCGGCGACGAGATTTTCGACAACACCATGCCCACCATGCGTGCCTTCGGCAAGCGTATGCTGGAGAACAACATCAAGCCTGAGTACGAGTGCTTCGAGCTGGGCCACATTGACACCATCCTTGGCATGGCCAAGAAGGGTGAGGTGCCTGCCCATCCCATGCAGTTCAACTTCGTGCTGGGCGTCCACGGCTGCACTCCCGCAACCGTGGAGAATCTGGCTTTCTTCGCCAGCAAGATCCCCGCTGGCTCCACCTGGACCGTGTCCGGCGTGGGTCGTTCCGCCTGGACCATGGCTGCTGCGGCCATCGCCATGGGCGGCAACGTCCGTGTGGGCTTCGAGGATAACATCTATCTGGGCAAGGGCCAGAAGGCTGCTTCCAATGGCGAACTGGTGGCTAAGGTCGTCCGCATTGCCAAGGAGCTGGGCCGTGAGATCGCCACTCCCGCTGAGGCTCGTGAGATCCTGAGCCTCAAGCCCCTGAAGTAAAAACAACTCTTTCATTTATACATTTATTTAGGAGGAAAAATATTATGGCAGAGCTGAAAGGCAACAAGTACGGTACTCATCGTGTTATCGAGCCCAAGGGCGTTCTGACCCAGGCTGCTTGGAAGGTCGATAACGATATGTCCAAGGTCTACTCCAACGAGATCGTCTGCGACGTGACCTCCCTGAACATCGACTCCGCTTCCTTCACTCAGATCGCTGAGGCTTGCGGCGGCGACGAGAAGAAGATCGGCGAGATGATCCTGGGCATCGTTGCTGAGCGTGGTAAGCAGCAGAATCCCGTGACCGGTTCCGGCGGTATGTTCAAGGGCGTTGTCTCCCACATCGGTGAGGATCTGAAGAAGAAGCCCGGCTTCGACCTGAAGGAGGGCGACAAGATCGTCTCCCTGGTGTCCCTGTCCATGACCCCGCTGCGCATCGACAAGATCCTGGCCATCCACAAGGATATCGACCGTGTGGACATCGAGGGCAAGGCTATCCTGTTCGAGTCCGCTCTGTATGCCAAGATGCCCGAGGATATGTCCGAGCCTCTGGCTCTGGCTGCTCTGGACGTGGCCGGCGCTCCCGCTCAGGCTCGCAAGCTGCCCCACGAGGGTGACAGCGTCCTGATCCTGGGCGCCAACGGCAAGTCCGGCGTGCTGTGCGGCTGGGAGGCCATGAAGAAGGTCGGCCCCAAGGGCAAGGTCGTGGGCGTTGTCCGTAACCCCAAGCAGGTTCCCGGTCTGCTGGAGCTGGGCGTGTACACCGACGTGATCGTCGCCGACTGCACCAAGCCCGTTGAGGTCATGGAGGCTGCTCTGGCTGCCAACGACGGCAAGGAGTATGATCTGTCCATCTGCTGCGTGAACATCGAGTCCTGCGAGATGTCCGCCATCCTGCCTGTCCGTGATGACGGCGTGGTGTACTTCTTCTCCATGGCTACCTCCTTCACCAAGGCTGCTCTGGGCGCTGAGGGTATCGGCAAGGATGTCACCATGATCATCGGCAACGGCTACACCAAGAACCACGCCAACATCACTCTGGATGTTCTGCGTGAGAATCCCAAGCTGCGCAAGCTGTTCGACGAGAAGTACTGCTAAACTGCGATGATGTGCTCTACCTACAGGGGCCTTCGGGCTCCTGTAGGTAAGCATCTTATTCGGAGCCCCCTGCCTTCGGGAGATCCGAACGCTGCGTGCGGCTTGAGGAGGCGGTACGCAGAGTTGAGGAGAAATGGAAAATGCGTGGAGCACCACGCAGGTTAAATAACGGTGTGCAGAGGTCTGGCCCGTTGAGGAGCGGGAAGGACGCTGCTGGCCGGAACAGTCGCCCGTGCGCCCAGTGCGACGGGAAAAGCTAACCGATATTTTTAATATTTGAAGGAGAAAACGAATATGAAGACTCGCAATGGTCTGTTCGCTGACGTTCCCGAAAATCTGTGGAATGACTGGCATTGGCAGGTCGCCAATCGTGCTGAGACGATTGAGGATCTGAAGAAGTACATGAACCTGACCCCCGATGAGGAGGCCGGTGTTGCCAAGACGCTGGGCAAGCTGCGTATGGCAGTTACTCCTTATTACCTGTCCCTGATCGATCTGGACGACCCGTTCGATCCCATCCGTAAGATGGCTATCCCCCGCGCTGAGGAGCTGGAGTATGCCGATTACGAGGATGCCGATCCTCTGCACGAGGATACCGACTCCCCCACCCCCGGCCTGACCCATCGTTATCCCGACCGTGTGCTGCTGCTGATCACCGACCAGTGCTCCATGTACTGCCGTCACTGCACCCGTCGTCGTTTCGCCGGCCAGAATGACTGCGAAGTGCCTATGGCTCAGATCGACAAGTGCATCGACTACGTGGCCGCTCATCCTGAGGTCCGTGACGTGCTGCTGTCCGGCGGTGACTCCCTGATGGTCTCCGACGAGACGCTGGAGTACATCATCAAGCGTGTGCGTGCCATTCCTCACGTGGAGATCGTCCGTCTGGGCTCCCGTACCCCCGTGGTGTGCCCCCAGCGTATCACTCCCGAGCTGTGCGCCATGCTGAAAAAGTATCATCCTGTGTGGCTGAACACTCACTTCAACACGCCCAAGGAGTTCACTCCCGAAGCCGCCAAGGCCTGCGCCATGCTGGCCGATGCCGGTATTCCTCTGGGCAACCAGTCCGTGCTGCTGGCCGGTGTCAACGACTGCTCTCACGTCATGATGGAGCTGGTTCACGGCCTGGTCAAGATGCGTGTGCGTCCTTACTACATCTACGCCTGCGATCCTTCCCTGGGTCTGAGCCACTTCCGTACTCCCGTGTCCAAGGGCATCGAGATCATGGAAGCTCTGCGTGGTCATACCTCCGGCTATTGCGTGCCCACCTTCGTGGTGGATGCTCCCGGCGGCGGCGGCAAGACTCCTGTCATGCCCAACTACCTGATCTCCGAGACTCCCCGCAAGGTTATCCTGCGTAACTTCGAGGGCGTTATCACCTCCTACACTCAGCCTGAGCACTATGTTCAGGATTGCCACTGCGATGTCTGCATGGGCAAGAAGAAGGCTGAGAAGACCGGTGTGGCATGGGTCGCCGAGGGCACCAAGCAGCGTTATCTGGAGCCCACCAAGCTGCTGCGTAACGAGCGTCACGTCAAGAAATAAGAGGTAAAAATATGGAAAGCAAACTCGGCTTGAATATGGAGCTGGTCAATCAGGCCCGTCAGTCTGCCGCCAAGGTGGCCGACGACGTTCAGGTCTTTATCGACCAGCACACTACGGTCACCGTTGAGCGTGCCGTCTGCCGTCTGCTGGGTGTCGATGGCGTCAACGATATGGACGTCCCCATGCCCAACGTGGTGGTGGATCATCTGCTGGCAGTTTCCCTGCTCCCTGCAGGCGCTGCTTGGGCGATCGGCAATGCTATGGTAGAGACCGGCAAGGATCCTCAGGCTGTGGCTGAGGCCGTCGACAGTGGTGAGCTGGATCTGTCCAAGGTTCCCGCTCACTCTGACGAGGAGATCCGTGCCGTGATTGACCCCGTGGTTCGTGCAACGGTGGAGCGCATCAACAAAAACGTTGCCAAGCGCAACGCTTACCTGAAGGAGTGGGGCGACAGAGAAGGTCCCTACCTGTACATCATCGTGGCTACCGGTAACATCTACGAGGATATCATCCAGGCCAAGGCCGGCGCCAAGCAGGGCGCAGATATCATCGCCGTGATCCGTACCACCGGTCAGTCCCTGCTGGACTATGTGCCTTACGGCGCTACCACCGAGGGCTTCGGCGGCACTTACGCCACCCAGGAGAACTTCCGCCTGATGCGTGCGGCTCTGGACGAAGTGGGCGAGGAGCAGCACCGCTATATCCGGCTGTGCAACTACTGCTCCGGTCTGTGTATGCCTGAGATCGCTGCCATGGGCGCTCTGGAGCGTCTGGATGTCATGCTGAACGATGCTCTGTACGGCATTCTGTTCCGTGATATCAATATGCAGCGCACCATCGTGGACCAGTTCTTCTCCCGTGTTATCAACGGCTATGCCGGCGTTATCATCAACACCGGTGAGGACAACTATCTGACCACCGACGACGCTATCACCAGCGCTCACACGGTGCTGGCTTCCCAGTTCCTGAACGAAGCCTTCGCCAAGACCGCCGGTATGCGTGAGGAGCAGATGGGTCTGGGCCACGCATTTGAGATGGATCCCGCCGTGGAGGATACCTTCCTGTACGAGCTGGCTCAGGCTCAGATGGCCCGTGAGATCTTCCCCAATGCGCCGCTGAAGTATATGCCTCCCACGAAGTTCATGACCGGCAACATCTTCCGTGGCCACATCCAGGATGCCCTGTTCAACATGGTCACCATCCTGACCGGCCAGAAGCTGTGCCTGCTGGGCATGATGACCGAGGCTATCCACACTCCGTTCATGTCCGACCGTGCTCTGTCGATCGAGAATGCTCAGTATATCTTCCGTACCATGAAGGATCTGGGCAGCGAGCTGACCTATAAAGAGAACGGTATCATCCGCAACCGTGCCAACGAGGTGCTGACCAAGGCCACCGATCTGCTGAAGGAGATCGAGAAGCTGGGCCTGTTCACCACCATCGAGAAGGGTATCTTCGCCGATGTTAAGCGTCCCAAGGACGGCGGCAAGGGCCTGGCCGGTGTTGTGGTCAAGGACGACAAATACTTCAACCCCTTCGTTGAGGTCATGAAAGGTAAGGTGGCGGCAGAATGAGCAGCGGACTGTATAATACCCACAAAATCGACTTCGATACCACGCTGGACCTGACCCGCCTGAAGCCTTACGGCGATACCATGAACGACGGTAAGGTGCAGACCAGCTTCACCCTGCCCATCAAGGACGATGAGCGTGGTGAGGAGGCTGCCCGCCAGATCGCCAAGAAGATGGGTCTGGAGGAGCCCAACGTGGCCTATCACGCCCCTCTGGACAAGGAGTTCACCTTCTACGTGGTGTACGGCAGCTGTGTCCACTCCGTCAACTACGAGGATATCCACGTGATCACCGTGGAGTCCGACGTCATGAGCATGGAGGACACCAACGACTACATCCGTGAGCATATCGGCCGCAAGGTCGTTATGGTGGGTGCTTCCACCGGCACCGACGCCCACACCGTGGGCATCGACGCCATCATGAACCGTAAGGGCTTCGCCGGCCACTATGGTCTGGAGCGTTACGAGATGATCGAGGCTTACAACCTTGGCTCTCAGGTCCCCAATGAGGACTTCATCAAGAAGGCTCTGGAGCTGCACGCCGATGTTCTGCTGGTCTCCCAGACCGTTACGCAGAAGGACGTTCACATCCAGAACCTCACCAACCTCATTGAGCTTCTGGAGGCCGAGGGCCTGCGTGACAAGTTTGTCGTCTGCTGCGGTGGTCCTCGTATCACCCACGAGCTGGCTAAGGAGCTGGGCTATGATGCCGGCTTCGGTGCCGGTAAGTACGCCGACGACGTGGCTTCCTTCGCTGTGACCGAGATGGTCAAGCGGGGCATGAAGTAAATCCAACCTGTGCAGACGGTCATGGGGCATAGTCCCCATGACCGTCTGATGCGGCATAGCGCCGTTTTCCGGTATTTTTTCCTGCACGTTCTCTTGCAATTTTCACCTTCATGTGTTATGATATTAAGGTGTGATAAAATTTTGACGATTTTAGAGAACGAAAATAAACAAGGAGGAACTGAAATGGCAAAGAAACCTGTTATCACTGCCAAAGAGGCAGCGGCAATGATCCCCGATGGCGCCACCATTATGTGCGGCGGCTTCCTGGCCTGCGGTCAGGCCCGGGCGATCGTGAAGGAGCTGGTGGCTCGCGGTACCAAGGATCTGACCCTCATCGCCAACGATATGGCCCGTGCGGTGGGCCCCAAGGGTGAGGAGTTCTTCGGCATTGCCGAGCTGATCCACAATCATCAGGTCAAGCGTGTGATCGCTACCCACGTGGGCATGACTCCCGAGGTGGGCCAGCAGAACACCGAGGGTACTCTGGAGGTCAATCTGCTGCCCCAGGGTACTCTGGCCGAGTGCATCCGTGCCGGCGGCGCCGGTCTGGGCGGCGTCCTGACCCCCGTGGGCGTCGACACTCTGGTGGAGGACAGCCCCTTCTGCCTGGGCCGTCAGACCATCGACGGCAAGGATTATCTGCTGATGAAGCCCATCCACGCCGACTTCGCCCTGCTGGGCACTTACAAGTGCGACGAGTACGGCAACTGCTGGTACAAGGGTACCATGCGGAACTTCAACGTGGTCATGGCTACCGCCGCTGACACCGTTATCGCTGAGACCGAGTATCTGGTTCCCGTGGGCGAGATCGAGCCCGAGAACGTTCATACCTATGGTATGTGCGTGAACTACATCGTGGAAGGAGATAGAAAGTAATGGAAAAGTCCGAGATCAAAGGCTTTATCGCCAAGCGCTGCGCCAAAGAACTGAAGAACGGCGATGTCGTCAATCTGGGCATCGGCCTGCCCACCTTGATCCCCAACTACCTGCCCAAGGATGTGGAGCTGATCATCCACGCTGAGCTGGGTATCGTTTCTGCCGGCGCTACCCCCAAAGAGGGCGACGCCAACTATGATCTCTACCACGTCATCGATGCCGGCGGCGGCGTTGCTTCCGTGGCTTACGGC
>OGLV01000626.1_pt1 | contig 11085 bp, 10 predicted proteins | sample 1572851 | NCBI WGS metagenome assembly OGLV01 (sample SAMEA2582005, study PRJEB24529) | metagenome | biome: Human gut stool | place: China | collected 2011
TGCGGTGAGGTCCGGAGCAGTCGTGGCGGTAACAGTAGTCTTCCCGGCGGTGTTGTTGGTGATCTCGTAGACGTTGGCGATGTCGTAGGTCTTGCCGCCGACTGTCACGGAGGAAGCGGTGGCGGACTCAATCTTGCCCTCGGCCTTGGCCGCGGCGAGTTTCGCGTCAGTCACAACACTGCCCTGAGTGGACAGATCGTAGACATAGCCTTCCTGAAGCTTGTTCTGGACGGCGTACTTATTGTCACTGCTGGCGATGGTATACTGCACTTCTTCACCGTTGGTGTAGAAGCGATGGACAAAGTCAGGCTTGCTGTCAGCTTCCACGGTGCCGTAATCCTTCACGCCGAGATACACGTAAGTCTCGGTGCCGGCGCTAGTCGAACCGTCTGCCTCAAGGGCGGAAGCCGGCGCGACCAGAAGCGTGGAAAGCATTGTGAGGACAAGTAGCAATGAGCAAAGTCTTTTCTTCATGTGATGAATTCCTCCTCAAAATATTGTGTGATTCTGTGATTCTGTGAATGCGCGGCGTATTATGGCGGCGGCTCCTCACCTCTCTTGGCTGCTGCAAAAGAAAAAACCCGGCAAAAGGCGCGATAAATCCACGCCTTTTGCTGGGTTTTATTTGCGGTGAAGAACGTTGTGGCATTCTCAAGCAAAGTAAAGCAGCAGTGATAATCAAGTTTTTAAAAGCATATTTATGCTACCATGTCCAGACTGCAATTGCAAGGGGGAAGGTGATAATCGTTGATTTGACCATAGTTCATGTGCCTTAGCGATTTTTTGACAAGGAATTGTTGTGCGTTATCGACAAAAATTGGCAGAATCATCTGGCTTGGCAAGAAGATATTGACAACTCGGTCAATGGCCGCTATAATGAAGGCAACCAATGATGCTGATACAGGGCGTTTTTGATTATACATTCCGTGCATTCTCCTGTGAAAGGAAGGACGGTTCTTTGAATCAGATCAATTCGGTTTTTGTCATTGGCGAGTCCAGAACGAATTCGGACAACGCCATCACAAAAAACTACGGCACGTTTTATATGGCGTTTGAGGTCGACGACCTGACGTCCGAGGTTCTCGATTTCAGCTGTACCCATACAATTTCCACGACGGAGGCTTTCCTGCGTAAACTTTTTGTGGGGCAGGTTTTTCCGGAGATCGATGAGTGGCTGGAGAACACGCTCAACAGACGATACGGCGGCTCGTCCCGCCGGGCCGTACTTGTCGCTTACCGCGATGCGCTCAAGCGCTGGCGGTCAATGACGGGCAAGCCGGAAAGCGAAACCTGATTACGCATAACTGTATATGGCTGCTTCGCAGTCGCCTGCCATGAGTTCCCTCGTGGTGCCGCGTGTGAAACCCAGCAAGATCAGGCGTTGAAAAACGCTCGGTTTTGTTGGGCTTTTTTCTGTTTTGTCTTTTGCAGCGGGTCCAGGTACCGCCCCGCTGAGAAGAAATATATTTTTTGGAGGAGAAAAGTATGTTACCTGCTATTGAAAACGGTTTTACTTTCATCGCATTCCTGATGTTCCTGGCCGGCGGGCTGCTGGCAATGGAAAAATACACCAAGTGGAAAGTCTTTAACTGGGTCCCGCCGCTGGTATGGATCTATATTCTCAACATGGTCTTCTGTACCCTGGGCCTGTACAATTCCGAAGGCGTCAATGCCGCTTACGGCGTACTGAAGAATAACCTTCTGTACGCAATGATCTTTGTCATGCTGCTGCGCTGCGACTTCCGCAAGATCGCCAAGCTCTCCGGACGCATGATCGCGATCTTCCTTGGCTGCTCGATCACTCTTGCACTCGGCTTCATCGTCGGCTTCCCGATCTTCAAGGGATCCCTCGGGGGCGGCGAGACCATCTGGGGCGCTACCGCAGCTCTGTACGCTTCCTGGGTCGGCGGCTCCGCCAACATGGCTGCCATGCAGGATGCTCTGCCGGTCGATGCCGGCGCTTACGCCTGCGCTCTTACGCTCGACACCGTCTGCTACTCCGTATGGATTGCGCTGCTGCTCTTTGCTGTGAAGTATGCCGGCAAGTGGAACAAGTCCGTTAAGGCGGACACCTCCAAGCTTGAGGCCGTTGCAGCCGCTGCCAACGCAGAGGTCGCCAACGAGAAAAAGCAGGCCAAAGCTACCGACTGGATCTGGCTTATCGGCCTTGCTCTGATCGTCTCCGCGCTGTCTCAGAAGATCGGCCTTGTCATGAATAACGGCCTCAAGGAGATCGGCCTTGACATGTTCGACAAGGGCACCTGCACGACGCTGTTCGTCACCGTTCTCGGTCTGGTCTGCGCAATGACCCCGCTCGGCAAGCTTCCTGCTGTTGAAGATCTTTCCAGCGTCCTGCTGTACGCCGTCGTCTCCCTGCTCGCTACGCAGGCTCCGCTCAATGCGCTGGTCGAAGCTCCGATGTGGGTCGTTTACGGCGTGTTCGTTCTTGCGATCCACGTTGTCGGTATGTACATCCTCTCCAAGATCTTCCACTGGGATCTTTGCATGGTCTCTACGGCATCGGTCGCCAATATCGGCGGTTCCGCTTCTGCGCCGATCATTGCCTGCGCCTATGACGATTCCTTTGCGGGTATCGGTGTTCTGATGGGTGTTCTTGGCGCTGCTATTGGTAATATTCTTGGTCTTGGCATGGGTGCGATCCTGCATATGATTGCATGATCCCCGCCGGATGATTTTTCCTGCTCCTGCGGCCCGTGCCGTGGGAGCAGGATTCACAAAGAGGTTATTTTTATGAATATTAATGATACCTTGCAATATCTGAACATTGGCCTGCCGGACGATATCGCCCGGCGCAAGGCATGGGGCGATTTTGAAGGCGCGATCCGCCTCATTGATCTTCGCCTTGCGCAGGATAACCTGTCTGAGGCAATGCGCGCGTGCCTGACCGCCGAGCGCGAGATCATCTGCCGGATCCCGCAGAATTACCCGTTCGACCGTGCCGCCGCACTCGCTGTGGTGCGCGGGTACATCCCCGATTTTACCGAGGAGGAATTCGACGAGCGCGTGGACGCCGGAAAAATCAGCTGGCTCTATGTCAACGGCGAGATGCACTTCCTGGACCGCTTCTTTGAGACGCTGTGCAAAGCAGATCCATCCTTTGCTGTCCGCGCGGGCGTACAGGTGCACGGTGTGGAGAGCGTGACGAAGGAGCAGGGCGAGGGCCGTCTTGACCGTGTTCGCCGTCTGATGCGCGAGAACGGCGGTATCTCCAATCGCATCCGCATCCGTTCGAGCGTCCGCGTAAACGATGATCGGTTCACGCCGGATATGTTCGTGCGTGTTCACCTGCCCATCCCCGCCGAGTGTGAGCAGCAAAGCGAGATCCGCATCGAGAAGATGTATCCCGAGACCGGCAAGCTCGCACCCGAGAATGCGGCGCAGCGCACGATCTGCTGGGAGGAGAACATGGAGGAAAACCACGAGTTCTATGTGGAGTACTCCTATGTCCACACGGCGCGCTACCACGATGTTTCCACGATGAAGGCAGACGCCGTACAGCCTGATTTCGATACGCAGGAGCAGGCGCCGCACATCGTCTTCACCCCGTTTATTCGTTCCCTTGTGGAGACGCTGACCGAGGGTGTGACCGATCCTCTGGAAAAGGCGCGTATCTTCTACGACTTCATCACGCTGAACATGAAGTATACCTTCATGCCGTCCTACTTCATTCTCGAGTGCATCCCGGATTCTGCGGCGCGCAGCTACACCGGCGACTGCGGTGTGTTTGCCCTGCTCTTTATCACCATGTGCCGCTGCGCTGGCATTCCCGCCAGGTGGCAGAGCGGCCTGACCGCTGAGCCGGACTTCTGCGGCGCACACGACTGGTCCCGCTTCTATATCGCGCCATACGGCTGGCTCTATGCCGACCCGAGCTACGGCACGGCGGCGGTGAGGGCGCAGAATGAGGAACGCCGCAAGTTCTACTTTGGCAACATCGACGCATACCGCATGGTGGCCAACAGCGAGTTTGAAGCGCCGTTTACCGTTGAAAAGCAGTTCTGGCGCGCCGACCCCTATGATAACCAGGTCGGCGAAATTGAGACCTCAGATCGTGGACTCCGGTATGAGGAATACACACGCAGCAAGGAAGTGCTTTCCTGCGAGGAGCTCGACCCGCGGGCGTAAAGTCAAAGAAAGGATTTTAAATTAGTATCATGAACAGTTATGGTTTGATCGATCTGCACTGTGACACTCTGGCAGATTGGAAGTATGCCAACACCGGCAACCCGGACACGCTGGACGATCCCGGCCGCGTGCTGCAGCTGAGCAACATGCCGAATGATGTGCATTGGGCGCAGTTCTACGCAGTCTTCATTCCGGATGAGGAGCGCGGCGATGCAGCCATCGCTTATTTCGAGAAGAACCGCATAAACTTCTATCGCCAGATGGAAAAGTTTTCCGACCGTGTGGCTCCCTGCCGCAATGCCGCCGATATGGAGAAGGCTTGGGCTGAGAATAAGACCGCCGCATTTCTGACTATTGAGAACGGCAGCGCGCTCGCCGGTGATATCACCCGTGTTCACACACTTGCCGAGCAGGGTGTGCGTGCCATTACGCTGACATGGAACGGTGAAAACGAGCTTGGCTCCGGTCACACCACTGACCATGGCCTAAGCGAGTTTGGCAAGGAAGCTGTGCGCGAGATGGAGAAAGAGGGCATTCTTGTCGACGTCTCCCACCTCAACGACCACGGTTTTGCCGACCTGCTGGAGGTGGCGGCCAAACCCTTTGTCGCCACGCATTCCAATGCCCGTGCGCTGTGCAGTCACAAGCGCAACCTCACAGACGACATGATCCGAGAGATGGTCAGGCGCGATTGCCTGATCGGTCTGAATTACTTTGTGAAGTTCCTGCGCGACGACGGCGAAGTTCACAGCCTTGACGATATCTACCGTCACACCATGCATTTCTTTGATCTGGGAGCCAAAAAGAATCTTGCTCTCGGTTCGGATTTCGACGGTTCCCTCCTGCCGGAGTGCCTGAATACACCGGCCAAGGCGGCGTCGATTTACGAGTATCTGATCTCCCGGGGCGTTTCGCAGGAGGATGCCGATGGCGTAATGTACAAGAATGCGCAGGAGTTCTTCCGGAAGAACCTGAGATAAAAACACAGTAACGATAGGTGATGCTGTGCTGAATAAGCTCATAGCGTTCGCCGCCGTGGGCATCATAGGATTGGCAGATCCGCCTCTGTGTGATACAGAGGCGGATCTGCTTTTTCGTGAGAAGTCTTTGCGCTGGAAATCCGGCCGGGGCTGTGGTAAAATAGGCGGTGGCGGACGCTTGGGCGTCTGCCGCCGCTGACGTTAAACCATGCAACGAAAGGAATTTCTATGGATATCATTCAGACGCTTGCCCGGGAGCTCGGCGAGAGCGCGCAGCACGTGGAAAACGTTGTGCGCTTGCTGGACGAGGGCAATACCCTCCCCTTCATCGCCCGCTACTGTGGAAAGTAACTCTTCTTTGTCTATAGCGCTGCAAATTTTGAGTTGCGTCTTTCGCAAATTTTTTGTACCGTCTAACCTCCAATGCCTCGAAAAAGCTCTCGCTTAATGCCTCGCGGAGCCTTTAGCGAAACAAATTTGAAACTACTCTCCATATACACGTTGATTATTTTCCCTACACGGTTTCAGCAACAGATCAAGCTTGTCCAAATACCCGTAAGACACACAAAAAGCCTCTGCCGATGCCCTATTCGGGTATCGGCAGAGGATTTTTTATATTCATTTACGGTTCAATCATCGTACCACTCATCCCACGCTTCATCCTCGTCCTCATACCAATCCTGGTTATCTTCCCAGAGGTCTTCGGGGCTATCATACTCATCCCGGAGGCTTCCGGAAGTGTTGCTTCCACTGCCGTAATTGAAGGTCTGCCCATTATTACCGCCTGACGGATAATATTGTGAGAAGGATTTCAGCATATACTCGCTGTCGTTTTTCCACTGAGCGCACATACCGGCAGCAATCATTTCACCGTTTTCATCATACCAGTAAACATTGAAATACTTCCGGTTCTGCTCCAACTTTTCAAAGTTTTTACAGTTCAGCCTTTTGTCCGGTTCACCGAGTGAAGTGTATTTTAAGCAGCTTACCGGCATCCCTTCTACGGGCAGTTTTCCGGAATACTGGTCTTTCCGGCTTTGCTCCTGCTTCGCGGCATTCTCGGCAGCGATACGCTTGCGTTCAGCTTCCTCGGCGGCGTCTTTCTCCGCTTTATAGCTTTTAACGCGGGTTTCCAGCGCGTCAACATCCTGCTGCCAGCTCGTATCATATTGCAGCGTGATGTTTGAAAGTTCATCCTGTCCACCTACGTAGTCCGTTCTATCTTTGTACATATCGGCGTATTTGCAGTAGACGGACAACGATGCGGCGTCCCGATAGCCGGAAAGCGAAGAGAAGTCCTGCTCGGCAGAAGTGTAATTGCCATTTGACAGCTCTTGAAGGGCTATGTCATAAGCTGTTGCTCTCTGCTTGTTGCGGTTTGAGACGGAAATAGAAATCCACGAAATCGCAGCTACCACCAGAACCGCCGCAATGACTTTCTTAAATGGGAATGGCTTCTTTGGCGGCACAGGTTTCTTTTCGCCCTTTTCTGGCAAAACGGGCTTAGTGACTTGCGGTTCTGTTTTCGGCTGCTCCATCTCAATTTTAGGCGTAGGAATTGCGGGGGCATCTACTTTTTCAGTTTCTTTCTTAGGCTGTTCTACGCACTTTTTCGGTTTCGGCGCAACGACTTCAATGGTCGGCGTAGCTACCGGAGCATCTATCGTGCGGATGACGGTCTTTGTCTGCTCCGGAGGCCAAGGCGCGACCATGCGTGTACAGTCCATAACAGCTTTGACCTGCCCTTGCCGCAGCACATCATCTTTTCCGAACGGAAGCTCGACCCAATCTCCGACCTTGAGCGGCAAACCGCCGGTCAGATACGCATACGGGCGGCGCGCTCCCTGCACCTGAACGGAACAATAGTGATACACCGTACCGTCATCAGGTTTCGTGTCCTCAATGGGCTTGCCGGTATCTGACCGCGGCTTTGTTGATCCGGAAGACAGTGTTGTGGTGAACACTCGTCTGAACCGCTTCTCCCAGCTTTCTTCAAGGTATGGATTTTTCAGCGCAAGTTCAAGACAGTGCTGCCCCAATGCTTCCTGCCCGCAGGAGCGGCAAGCATTCAAAACATCAAGCTGCAATCTGCCTATGGATGCGCTCTCAAAAAGCTGTGATACAAACCTATCGTCGTTCAATGCGGTCAAAAGCAGCAGCACTTGATCATGGCTCGAAGAATCCAGCCAATCCCAATCCGGGAGAAGTTTTTCGGCAGTTTTAGCGTCGGTTTTCAGAGACGGCTCCGCGATGTCCAAAAGCCGCCGCCACATCTGGATGCCCTTTGCCGTGTTGCTTGCGAATACATCATCCAGAATGTAGTCCCAAGACAATTCATTGAAATCCTCGGCAGACTCATGCGGGACTTCCTCCGGATATTCGACCAGCAAAATCTCGCGGCAAATATCCTCATAATCTGGAAATTTGCCCTGCGCCAAGAGGCGTTCCGCGCGCTCTGCGTCCGGATGCAGCAGCACTTTGTTCTGCCAATGGGTGTTATAGGCTTCTTCCAGTGCATTTTGATAATCCTGCGCTTCGCCCATTTCCTCATCTTTTTTCCCGCCGAAGTAGGCATAGGCAGAGGATAATTCAGAGAGAAGATCAAACAAGCCGTCCGGATCGACGCGGTTATAGTAGTCTTCTACCGGGCGCGTCGAGAGTAATTCCGTCCAGAACGTGCCGCAGTCCGTTTCGGAAAGGGCTGCTTCTTCACAGAACAGAACGCCGCGTTTGGCATCGCGCATGATCTCTTCTGCGTTTTCGCCCAAATTTAGGTCAGTGGTCGTAGTCAGAAAAGTCCGCAGTTCCTCCGCCTTCTTCTCGTCAGGCAAAGCTCCCGCGTTCTGGATTCCGGTGGAAATGTTGTGCAGCAGCACTTTTCCGAGAAGCTGAAAAAGCAAGGTGTTCTTGGGCGCAAGCTGCCCCAGCGCCTTTTTCAGATCGTTCCACGTTTCGGGTAGATCGACGTGGTAGACGAAGGAAAGCGTCAATGTGACCTGTGCTGAGTGGTTTGCTGACGGTCTTCTTAATGTTCCGCTGTCACCGCAATAATAGCACTCCCACCAATCTCCGTGCGTTGTTGCCGGATTTCCGCACCACGGACAGCGCATATTGGTCTCACCTCTTTTTATCGGAATTACTCAACGCCCAATGCCTTATAAACCGCGTCCTCTGCGCTCTGATAGAAAACCAGATTGAAGCAGCCGATCAAATCTGCCGGAACAAGTCCGAGATCAGCCGCCGATGTGATCGGCAATAGGACCTTCTTCGCGCCGCTGTCAAGGCAGACCTGAAGGGCATTTGCAAGCTCGTCCACTTTGAGCATGGTTCCCGCGATGCTGATCTCACCCAGCACCGCAAGACTGCTGAGAGTCGGCTTTCCAAGCGCAATCGAACAGAGCGCGATCAGCGTGGGAAGTGCCAGCTTCTCGGTCATGCCGATGCCCTGCAAATCCCTGATAGTTAATCATTAGAAAGGAATCGATAGGTCCGCAATCGGAAAACGTGACCTTATCCTCTCTTTTCGTACTTCTCTCTCAGCTCGACCAGGACTTGCTGATAGCTGGTCTGCCCGCTGGCGATTTGGTCAAGGTTTCTGCGGGTATATTTACTGATCGTCATACCCTCAGCAGCAAATGTCCCGCAGATGTTGCGGAGGTTACTCTTATGCTGTCGAGAATCGAATTCATTTTTTCTCTCCACAGTCTTCTTGGAAATCAGTCTTCCCATATCAATAATCCATCCAACAATTTGAACGTCAAATTGTGTGTTAGGTCGCAAGTTACACGCAAGTTAGTTTTAAGTTAGTATCAAGTCGGTTTCAAGTGGCGCACTACCACCCGGAAGCTCTTAAATATTTTTCAAATATTGGTGCGGTGTTTCTCTTTCGCTTTGCTGCGGAGTATTTGTATTTTTCCAGCAGTTCTGCAATATCCTATTCAGCTGCATTTAATTATACCACCGGCAAAATGGATGCTCAATATCATTCTGTAAACTGATTATCTTTATGTTTCTCTTGGAAATATTCGTCTGAAGAGCCTGCATTTTTCAAGCGAGAAATGCTCTCTTTTTTCTCTACAAATATTGCTTGATTTTATATCACTTTGGTGATACTATTTTTACAGTGATACTTAGGAGGATGCGGAGATGAATCAGAAAATTACCCTATATCATGGCTCCGAACAGATCGTCGAATCTCCAACCTTTGGGTTGGGTAAGCAGAACAATGACTTCGGGCTGGGCTTCTACTGCACGGAAAGCGAGGAACTCGCCAAAGAATGGGCTGTATCCTCTCTGCGTAACGGCTTCGTCAATCGTTACAGTCTTGATACGGAATACCTGAAAATTCTGAATCTGAACAGTCCAGACTATACGATTTTGAACTGGATTGCTGTTCTGGTAGCGCATCGTCTGTTTTCTATCAAAAGCCCAGCCGCACAGCGGGCAAAACGATATCTGATCGACAATTTCGGTGTCAATGTCAATGCCTATGACCTGATTATCGGATACCGTGCCGATGACTCCTATTTTGACTTTGCTGCGTCTTTCTTAAATAACGGAATTTCCGTGCAGCAACTCGCAAACGCTATGCGACTTGGCAAGTTAGGCGAACAGATCGTCATCAAGTCTAAATACGCCTTTTCGCTGCTGCATTACGATGGATTTTCTATTGCAGAAAAGGAAAAATACTATGTTCGCCGCAAGGCTCGAAATGATGAAGCCGACCAACTTTATTCGGATATACTTGAAGAGGAAACAGATGGTCTGTATATCCTTGATATCATAAGAGGAGGCATCCAAAACGATGACCCACGCATACCAAGAAATCTATCTGAGTAACGCGCAGGCATTACTGGGCGATGCTTTTGATTATGCTATCAACGCGTGCGGAGTTGCCGGAGATAGCTTTATAAAGCTGTTTTCCGTCAGTTCCGTCAGTAATCGGATTGAGAATGGTGAACCTTCATACCTTTTGGGGAAAAGCGGGATTGAAACTGCTGTTGATGTTCTCGTTGAGACTACGGGCAAAGCGCCGACCGCCAAGCCTCAAGCGAATTTCAGCCGTTCCAGAGAGTATTGGATCGGCTGGGCAGTGGCCTACTACCAATGGTTCTCCGGAAGAAAGTTCAGTGATATTTTTAAGGTTCTTTCGTTTGAAGATTTGCAGCAGATGTATTCCCCCCTTCATGAAGCGGATGTCACTAAATTCGCTGATATTGTCGATGCTAAAGTGCGCGAATACTTCGCTGATACCAACCTCAAGCGTATCCGCACGCTTTATGGCTGCACGCAGGCAGAGCTTGCCAAGCGAAGCAATGTCAGTCTTCGCTCAATTCAAATGTACGAACAGCGCAACAAGGACATTAACAAAGCCAGCGCGGAGACTGTTCTTAGCCTTGCAAAAGCCCTCGGCTGCACGATGGAGGATCTTCTGGAAACGTAAGTCCGTAACAAAAAGGGTAGTCTTTCCCTTAAAATACTACATGAATTATGGGAATGTAATAGCTGTTAAGGGAAAACCATGATTTCATCCAGGAGGGGCAACTGACATGGATAAAGAACGTATGGCAGAGTTGGAGAAAATCGAAGCCCACGGTGCCGAGAACGGCTGGGTTGCACCGATGACAGAGGAAGACCGGGAGTTCTTTGCATATTTTCGCTCGGTGTTTAAGCGTTACAATATTTCCCCCTCAAAGGCAACACGGCTGGAATATGATTTTGTGACACGAGTTGCGGAGAGTGAGTTTTATCTCCAGAAGGTGTAAGGGTATTCTTTGCCTATAGCGATGCAAATCCTGCGCCGCCTATCCTTACATAAAGGACTTGCTTAACCTTTTAATCAGAGGTACAATGCGGCAAACCGGAGTGGCGGATTACCTGCCCGCAGCACTCCGACAAGCCTTGAAAAACCGCTTTCTGTCCCCTGTCACGAGGGTGTTCAGAAAGCGGTTTTTGACCA
>OGLV01000628.1_pt1 | contig 11079 bp, 8 predicted proteins | sample 1572851 | NCBI WGS metagenome assembly OGLV01 (sample SAMEA2582005, study PRJEB24529) | metagenome | biome: Human gut stool | place: China | collected 2011
AGCGGCGGCTGAGGCATGTCGACTTTGCCGAGCAGATAGCCGACCAAGCCGAAGATCACGACCGCAACCACGTCAAACACACGGTTGGAGTTGCCGAACGCGCCGATGCAGCACATTGCCACAACGGGAGGCAGCAGGAAATTTCTGGGGATCTTGAGCACGTTGACGAAGCCCTTCATTCCGTAGAATTCCACAAAGAGCATCATTACAGCTGCAATCAGCATTGCCGCATAGATCGCATATACAGTGTCACCATACTTCTGGAAAATCAGCGGGCCGGTGGTCACACCGTGAATCATCAGGCCGCCGAGCAGCATCGCCGTTGCGCCGTCGCCGGGGATACCAAGCGTCAGCAGTGGAACCATTGCGCCGCCAATAACTGCATTATTGGAGGTCTCGCTGGCAACAACGCCCTCCATGCAGCCCGTACCGTACTTTTCCGGGTGCTTGGAACGGGACTTTTCCACGCTGTAAGCAAGAAGTCCGGCAGTACCGCCACCAATACCCGGCAAAATTCCGATCGCCGTGCCAATCAGCGCAGAGATGGACATGTTGCCGATATTATCTTTGAATTCCTTCAAGCTAAAGCCAAAGCCCTTGACCTTCTCCGTCTTACGAATGGTCATATCCTTGGGGTGGACTGCCTCAAAGGCTGCCGCCGCGATCTCGGTGATAGCATAGAGACCGATAAGCAGTGTCAGCAGCTGGAAGCCGCCGGTAAGATTGACATTGCCGAAAGTGAAGCGCTTCATGCTGTCAATGGGACTGAGGCCAACGGTCGCAAACATCAAGCCGAGTGTACCGGAGATCAGGCCCTTGATCATATCCTTACCGGCAAGCGCAATGACCAGCACGAGTGAGAAGATAGCCAGCGCGCAGTATTCAAGAGGGCTGAACTTAATAGCGATCTTGGATAACTGTGGCGCGACACCCATCAGGATCACAAGGCCGACCATCGTGCCGATAAAGGAATAGAACACGCCGACACCAAGGGCTTTTTTTGCATGCCCGCTCGCCGCCATCGGCGCGCCGTCGAAAGTCGTCGCCAGTGAAGAAGGCGTACCGGGAATATTGAGCAGGATCGCAGAGATCAATCCGCCAGAGATACCTCCGATGTACAGTGCCATCAGCACGCACACCGCAGTCTTTGTTTCCATGGCATAGGTCATTGGCAGGCACATGGTAATTGCCATGGTCGCCGTCAGGCCAGGGATCGCGCCGAACACAATACCGACCGCCACGCCGAGGAGGATGACCAGATACATTTCAGGGTCTGTAATGACCGAGAGGAATCCTTCCAAATACATTTATTGTTTCTCCTTTCTCAGAAGCCGAGGATGCCGGCAGGCAGCGGGACAGACAGCAGCTCAACAAACAGGTAGTCCGAAAGCACCGAAAAGACAACCGCTAAAATTAGTGCCTTGAGGATAAGCTTTTTATTGATCTTCTTGCGCTGCGTCAGCAGCACGACCTGAACGATCAGATAGACGAACGTACTGATCAGATAGCCGACTGGACGCATGGCAAACGCATAAAGAAACAGTATAATAAACGTACCGATCACGGCATAATTGTCTGCCAGCCAGTCTTTAGGCGTTCTGCCAGAAAAAATTTCCTCACCGGTAGCCTTGAGATGCCTGATCTCCGCATAGCTGCGGACCATCAGTACAACGGAAAGCACCAGCAAGAGCACCGCCCAAGCAACAGGGATCGTTCTGGCGCTGATAAAGTCCTTATTAGAACCGAAGGACTGAATACTATGCGATGCGATATAATAACCGATGCTGCACAGTGCGAGCACTGCACCTGCGATCAGGTCTTTCACACATTTTTTCATGTCATTCTCCTTTTCTCAGGTCGCCGCCCAGGGCTTTCCCGCCCACCGCGGGTGGTCATAAACCGACTTATCCGCAACAAACGGCCATTTTTCACCGCGAAGCACCGCCATCGTACCCTTGACCATCATCAGGCAGATCTGTTCGACCGCCGTATCAGTCTGCGCTGCCATGTGCGGCGTGCAGATCAGGTGCGGCGCTTTTGCAAGCGCGCTTTCAGGATCAAGCCGCTCACCCACAAAAACATCCAGGCCCGCACCGCCAATAACATCGTTGCTCAGCGCCTCCGCCAAGTCGTTCTCGTTTACGATTCCGCCTCTGGCACAGTTGACAACGATCGTACCCGGCTTCATCATGGCAAACTCTTTTTTGGAGATCAGATCCTTCGTCTGCTCATTGTAAGGAACATGAACTGAGATAATATCCGAGGTACGTAGGATCTCTTCTACCGTCCTGCAGGCACGGTAGCCTGCCTCAGCCAGCTTTTCTTCCGGCACGAAAGGATCGTAGGCCGCGATGTGAAAGCCAAGTCCCATGCACATCTGTGCAACAATACGTCCGATGTTGCCCACACCGATCAGGCCCACCGTCTTGCCCTCGAATTCATAGGCGCGGAATTCCTGACGGATATTCCAATTTCCCTTGATTGTTTCATTGTGGCAGGTAACAAGATTTTTTGTCAGCGCCAAGATCATGGCGACGGTGTGCTCGGCAACGGAACGCGCGTTTGCACCCGGCGTAATGACAACAGGGATGCCCAGTTCTGCCGCCGCCTTTGCATCCACCGTGTCAAAGCCGACGCCGTGCCTTGCAATGACCTTTAAGTCGGGACAGGCAAGCATATCCTCGCGTCCGATCCCACCCTCCTTGATCATCAGAGCATCCGCCTTTTGAAGCTCCGGCAGAAAATTGCAGGCATTGACCTTATCGACAACTTCATAATTTGCCTGCGCCGCCAGCGCCTACATCCCGGCATCGCATAACTTTCTCGGCGTAATGATCACTTTGTAATCCATGTTCCGTCCGTTCTCCTCCTTCTATCGTGAATTTCATATTGTGAAACTGTGTTTTATTTTTCTATCCTTATGTTACGCTACTACTCTGCTTTTTGTCAACGACTTTCTTCTTGCCTGATTTGACAAGATTTATGTGATTTTTTATCTTTTATTGACAAATTGCAACCTTTCTATTCCTTTTTTTCACACTTCTTTCAGATTTCTTGCTAAGTTTTTATTGCAAAGCACGAAATAGCGTTTTATAATAAGAAACAAAGTTCCGTTTCTGTACCGCTTTTTATGTCCGGTGCAGACAACACCGAAGGGAGGAAAATATGAATCAAACTGGATCCACTGTTCAGTCGCTCGACCGTGTCTTTGATATTGTCGAAACGTTATCCAATCACGGCAACGAGCTGTCTATTTCTCAACTCTGTGCATTCACCGGGTTAAACAAAAGCACCGTACACCGTATGCTTGCCTCATTGCGGGTCAGAGGCTATGTGGTACAGACGTCAAGTGGCGCATACCGTCTGACCTTCAAATTCTGCAGCCTTTCACAAAAAATCATCAACAACGTCAGTATTCTCCCTCTTGTGCTCCCTCACCTGCGCAAGCTTTCCATGTCTGTGCAGGAGATCGTTCACTTCGTCATTCAGGATAATACCAACACCGTCTATCTCGACCGTCTTGAGCCGCCCAATTCCAACTACCGCAGCACTGTCAACATCGGCATGCGCCGTCCGCTGCACACCTCCGCCGGCGGCAAGATCATTCTCTCTTCCCAGGGCCCGGAGGCCTGGCGCAGCTATTGGGACAATGCCGACAAAACGCCCATTACACCTTATACCATCACAAGCTTTGAGCGTCTTGAAAGCGAAATGCTGATCTTTCAGCGCAAGCAGTATGCCGTTGAAAACGAGGAAAACACACTCGGCTATTCCTGTATTGCCGTTTCGCTCTACGACCGCTACAATGATGATCACTACGCCATCACCCTTTCTTCGCTCAAGTCGCTGATGACCGATGAGCACATCCAGCAGCTCCTGCCTCTGCTCTTTGAAACGCGCGATCTCATCCAGAAAGATATCGGCCTTTGATTTTCTCTCCCTCCACGACTAAAAAAGCGACATCCCGAATTCGGGATGTCGCTTTTTCTGATCAATTTTTATATGGTATGTTTTCCGGCAAAGGATATCCTGTCTTACGGATTGACCACATTGACAGGAGCACCCGCAAGGAACGCCCTGATATTTTCCGCCGTAGCATCCATGATACGCTGGCGGCTCTCCTTCGGTGCCCAGGAGATGTGCGGCGTGATGATGCAGTTTTTCGCCTTCAGCAGCGGGTTGTCTGCGCGGATCGGCTCGGTGTAGACCACATCCAGTCCCGCCGCGGCTATTTTGCCGCAGTTGAGCGCGTCGGCAACGTCCTGCTCATCGATGAGCTGGCCGCGGGCATTGTTGATGAGAATGACGCCGTCCTTCATTTTGGCGATGCTCTCCTTGTTGATCATGCCGGTGTTTTCCGGTGTGAGATTGCAGTGCAGCGTGATAACATCCGCGCGGGCATAGAGCTCATCAAGGCCGACGTACTCTGCGATCTCGCGGCCGGAGTCGTTCGGAAAAAGGTCATAGGCCAGCACATTCATGCCGAGCGCCTTGGCGATGCGTCCCTCCGCCTGTCCGATACGGCCAAAGCCGATGATACCGATCGTCTTGCCCTCCAATTCGATAAGAGGATAGTCCCAGTAGCACCAGTCGGCGTTGTTCGCCCAATTACCGGCGTGCACGCTCTCGCTGTGATGACCGATATGGTGGCAGATCTCCAGCAGCAGCGCAATAGAGAACTGGCTGACCGACGCCGTGCCGTAGGTCGGCACGTTCACGACGGGGATGCCCTTTTCGCGGGCATAGTTGTAATCGACCACGTTGTAGCCCGTAGCCAGAACGGCAATGAGCTTAATGTTCGGGCACTTGTCGATCGTTTCGCGCGAGATGGGCGTCTTGTTCATCACCACGATTTCCGCATCACCGATGCGCTCGGCGATCAGCGGAGACTCCGCGTAGGCCGTGCGGTCATAGGCCGTCACGCTGCCGAGCTTTTCCAGCTCACTCCAGCTCAGATCACCGGGATTTTCCGTATATCCGTCCAGTACTACAATTTTCATATTTATTCCCTCCTGTCGGCTTCTTATCTTCGCCTGCTGCATTATTTTATAATCGACATACAGCTCTGTATGGCGCAGCGCTTCAACATAAGCCTCCGCAAGTCGTGCTTTGTGCAGAGTATAACGCATGTATTCGTATGCTTCAAGCATTAAATAGTCATTTCAGCATATTCACTGCATCTCTTCACCGCAGCATCTGAACAGAACGTTCGTTCAGAGGAGAACATACTCTTCTCAGTGTTGCGCCTCCCCCGCGATCACTTCCGCCGCGGTTTCCAGCGCTTTGACCATCAGCTCCAAGCTCACGCTCGGCGCATTGCCGTCCTTTGCCTGCTCGGGCAGGTAGGGGACGTGGACAAAGCCGCAGCGCAGGGCGGGATAGCTCTGCGCGCTCTCGTGCAGGGCGCAGTAAAGGAGATTGTTGCACACGAACGTGCCCGCGGAGTACGAGAGCTGGGCAGGGATATTCTGCTCACGCAGAGCGTCGACGATCTCGCGCGTCGGGATCGTCGCAAAATAGGCGTCCGGACCTCCGGCCACGACCGGCTCGTCCGTCGGCTGTTTACCCGCGTTGTCGGCGATACGCGCGTCGCGCAGGTTGATGGCCACGCGCTCGACGCGTATGCAATTTGCGCCGCCGTACTGGCCGACGCAGAGCACCGCGTCGGGACGCAGCTCCGTCAAAAGTTTGTGCAGCGCAGCACCGGAGGCGTCAAACTCCGTCGGAATTTCATGCTTGATGAGCTCTGCTCCCCCGATGCGGTTGGAAATCCGGCGTGCCGCCTCCCACGAGGGGTTGATCTGCTCCCCGCCGAACGGCGTGAAGCCTGTGACAAGTATCTTCATTTGACAGTTTCCTCCCCGATCATCAGGCGGATGATCTCGTTGTCGGTCTCGCGCATGCCGTCGCGCGCGATGCTGCTGACGGCGCGGATGGTGTTCTCCACGCCCTTGACGACGATGCCGTCGCCGCCGTAGAACTGGCTGTCGTGCCGGTACATCTGCATGCCGAGAAGCCCCGCCTCAACCGCTGAAGCGATCTTCGCCGCGCAGCTCGCCTTCGCCCCGTCACAGAGCATGCCGGAGTTGATGGCGAGCGCGTTGACGATCGTGTGGGCGATCTCATCATAGCGCCCGCCGTACAGATAGCAGATGCCGGCCCCGGCCCCTGCGCCCGCGCTGGTCGCGCCGCAGTAGGCGGAAAGGCTGCCGATGCCCGTTTTCAGATGGATGGTGACAAGATTCGACACGACGAGCGCGCGGTAGAGCTGCTCCTCGCTCGCTTTCAGCTCGCGCGCGTAGACAATGACGGGCAGCGACGCCGTCATGCCCTGATTGCCGCTGCCAGAGTTGATGACGACAGGCTTTTCGCAGCCGTTCATGCGCGCGTCCGAGCCCGCGGCAGCCCAGGCCTTGGCGCGGTTCTGCACGCTGTCGCCATAGGAATCGAGCAAGATTTTTCCGATGGCCGCGCCGTACTGCCCTGTCAATCCTGCCTCAGCGATGGCCGTGTTATATTCGATCTGGCGCGCGATGGGCACGCGGACATCGTCTAAATCGACCTCGTCGGCAAAGGCGATGATGTCCTCGACCGTCAGGCTCCTGCGGCTCTCGGGCGGCTGGGCCGCCTCCTCGGAAAAGGGCTTGCTGAGCAGCACTTCGCCGTTTTTCTCGATGCGCACGACGTTTGTGTGGCTGCCGACGATCTGGACGAAGGCCATGTCCCCGCCTGCGAAAACACGCACCTGAATGTCGAACGGGCAGCGCAACGGCGATTTGCTCACCGTGATCTCCGCCGCGGAAAGGTACTCGTCCAGCAGCGGCAGCTGGTCCTCCGTCACATTCGCCAGCACCTCTAACTGCGCGCCGGCATCGCCGACGCGTACTCCCGCCGCGACCGCGACGGGAAGGCCCTTTCGCCCGCCGGTGTGCGGCACGATGACGCTCTTGACGTTTTTGATGATATTGCCGCTCACGGTCAGCTCGATGCGCTCGGGAAGTGTCCCGAGCGTTTGGCGCGCAAGCGCACCCGCGTAGGCGACGGCGATGGGCTCAGTGCAGCCCATCGCGGGTACAAGCTCCTCATGCAAAATCTGAACGTAGGTCTCATACAGCGCAGTATTCATTTTTGCTCTCCCATCTCTCATTGCGGGCGTGCGGTCTCTCCTCCGCTCGTTACCCGCTTCTCTCTCCGCCCATTGTATCGGAAATGCGGTCACAATGCAATGGACTTTCCATATTCCGCGCACAAAAAAGGCGATATCCGGTCGGATACCGCCTTTTTGATGCTATTTCGCTCTTACAAGCCGTAAATTTCGCCGTACTTCTCCTCAAGGTACTGCGTGTAGACCGTCGGGTCGAACTTTTCGCCAAGCGCCTGCTCCAAGAGCGCGCCGGGCTTTTTGAGGCAGCCGTACTGCCAGATGTGCTCGCGGTTCCACGCGTTGATGGGCGCGAAATTGCCGGTCTTGAGGCACTCGTCCACGTCGACCGTCTCTCTCATCTTGCGAAGCAGCTGTGCGCCGTAGGCGCTGCCGAGTGCGTAGGACGGGAAGTAGCCGATGCTGCCGCCCGACCAATGGCTGTCCTGCAAAACGCCGTGCTTGTCGTCCGGCACGTCGACGCCGAGGTATTCCTTGTAAAGGCGGTTCCACTCGCCCGGCAGGTCGTGCACCTTGAGTTCGCCGTGCATCACGCGCTTTTCGAGCTCGTAGCGCACCATGACGTGCAGGCTGTAGGTGACCTCGTCGGCCTCGGTGCGGATGAGGGACGGCTCCGCCTTATTGATGGCGCGGTAGAATTCCTCCGCCGTGTGGCCGCTCAGCTCGGGGAACAACTCGCAGAGCTTCGGGAACACGAAGCCCGTGAAGGCGCGCGAGCGGCCGAGCAGATTTTCATAGAAACGGCTCTGGCTCTCGTGGATGCCCATGGAGACACCGCCGTCGAGCACCGTATAGGCGAGATCATCCGCGCTGCCGGTGTCATAGAGCGCGTGGCCGCCCTCGTGGATAACGGAGAACATCGAGGAGGCAAAATTCTCCTCCAAATAGTGCGTCGTGATGCGCTCGTCAAAGTGCGAACCGAGCGACGTCGTAAACGGATGCTCGGTCGTGGACAGGCCGACATGGTCCAAATCGAGGCCCATCGTGCGCATCAGGTAGTCGGAAAGCTGCGCCTGCTTCTCCTCGGGAAAATGGCCATGCAGCATCGCGTCATCGAGCTGCGGCTGCGCCTTGATCTTCTTCAGGAGCGGCACGATGTGCTCGCGCAGCGTCGCGAAGAATTCGTCGCACTGTGCCATCGTCAGCCCGTCCTCATACTCGTTGAGCCAGTAGTCATAGGAATCCTTTTCCGGCGCGCAGTAGTGCGCGAAGCGGATGTTCGTCTCGAAGATCTTCTCAAGCACCGGCTCGAAAAGCGCAAAATCGCTCGTCTCCTTCGCCCGGTGCCATACGTCGTCCGCCTCGACCAAAAGCTGCTGGTAGGCGACGTACTCGTCCATCGGGATCTTCTGCATATTGCGGATGTCCTTGATGAGCAGGAACACCATGCGCTGCCGCTTTTCGTTGAGTTCGGACTTGTGCGCGTCGAGGAATTCGAGCAGCGCGACGGTCTCTTCACCGGTCGTGAGCTTGTAGTGCTCCTCGCTCAAAATACTCATGGTCTGGCCGCGGTTCGCCGCCGTGCCCTTGGGCGCGGTGGTCGCGCCGTCGTAAAAGAGCAGGCCCATGGCGTGGCCGTAGGCCGCGAGCTTGGCCTGCAAAGCCATCAGGGACTTGATCGCTTCATCGAGAGTCATGATGATCTCCTCACTTTCTCTTTTTCTGTGAAAATATCATAGCATGAAAGGGGCTTGCTGCGCAAGGGGGACGCTGAGGTTCTCCCCCTGTGGCCGCGCAGAAGAGGGGGCATTCTCTCGCGTGAGAGAATGCCCCCTTGTACCCCCCAAGAGAACGCGAGGGGAGTTCCCCTCGACCCCCGACATTGGCAGTTTGCAGTTTGAAGATCTGCGCAGCCTGCGGAATCGAATGCCTGCCAAGTGTGGGTGCTATACGATTTGAGTTGCTTCTATTACCCGCTGCCGCTCTGCCTGTATGAGCGAAAAATTCATCATTTCACTATTTTTTCTCTCACGGTTTCGCAAGCATCTGCACTGACGACCCCCTGTTCTTTCAGCAGTGCCAGCACTGAAGCAAGCGCATCCTGCGGATCACACCAGACATCCGGAGCATAGCCCCTGTGATCGACATTTTCTCCGTCCCCATAGAGGAAAAGCGTTGACCCAAAGCGCACACCGATGCCGGTATATGGCAATGTAAAGGTGCTGATATTCCCGCAGAGCTGGTATCCCGCCGTGTTGCTGCCGACAATGAGCACATTGTCAAGCGTTTTCAAAAGCTGTACCGCGCCCTCGCCGGACGAGCCGCAATGATCGTCAACCAACACGATGATCGGAATATCATTTTCATACCAGGTCCCGTGGACTTCACGGGCAAAGCAAGTTCCCTCATCTTCCGGCAGCAGACTCTCGCTGTTTTCCGCAGCAAAAAGGGCGCTGTTTTTCTGCGCATACAGCATGGAGGTCTCAATACTGTTCTGCGTTCCGAGGAAACTCTGTATCCACTTTCTCGGCCAACTGTCCGAGCCGCCAACATTGCCGCGCAGGTCATAGATCACCGCTTTGCTCCCGCGTGCTTTTGCCCCTTCCCGAGCATAGCGTGCAAGCATATTATCATATGTGCCGGAAACAAAGCTGCGGAGGGAAACATAGGTAAGACCGTCTTCCTGTATCAGGCGGTAATCCAGCGTGCCGAGGTCAACATCAAGCGGCTGACTCTCCGTCCAGTCAAGGCGATAGATTTTCGCTTTTCCAGAAGAATTTTTCAGTGTGACACTGCTCTGCACGGCGTCCTTCCGCAGCGCAAAAAGCGTCGGCTGATAAACAATGCGTCCGTCTTGCAGAAGCGTCGGCTGCACGCTGACATGCTCATCGGAGAAGCTACTCAATGTCCACCTCTCCCCGTCATTCACCATATAATAGCTGCCGTTGACATCCTTTGAAAAATAGAAGTCGTCGGCAAAGAAGTATTCATATCGCACCTGCGCTTCGATCTCTTCCGCCGCCGGTTCATAAATCACGGCATGCGCGTCGTGCGCAAGCATGAATGCGAGAGATTCCTGCAGTTTTTCTCCCAGCGCAGAAACTTTGATCTCATCATCCTGTGAGGAAAGCCATTGTGTCACAGCGTCCTCCGCTGCGTCAAACTTTTCCTGCCCAAAGTATTCGTAAGCGCCGTAAGCGCTTTGCAGCGCGCGGAACAGCAGGGAAACATCAGACTGCGCCTGTTCCTTCGACACCGTCTCCATCGCGGCATGACCTCGTAAAAGGCTCTCCACCTCGCTCTCGCTCAGCAGCCCTGCCGAGGCGGGGTCATCCGAGATCGCATCGGCAAAATCAGCCGCAGAGGGAACGTGCTCCAGTTCTGCACGGTGAGTTTGTGAAGTCTCCACCATCAAAGAAGAAAGTTCTTCTCCTTCCGGAGCGTAGGAAAAGTCCAACGCCTGCGGTGCGCCGCAGGCTGACAAAAGCAGCAGCAAAACTATTGTGCTGCATATAGCAAATCTTTTTTTCACAAATTATCCCCCTATGGAAAGTGTGAAGGTATCATAGCAAATTAAAAACCTGTTTTCAATCATTGACAGGGAACGTTCTTATAAAAAACAGGACACCCAGTTCGGATGTCCCGTATCTATTTGGCCTACCGAAGCAAAAAACAACGCTTTTGCGCCATACAAGCGTTTTGCGCAGCAAAACCTTGGCGGAGGGCGAATTCACTTCGCCCGAGCATTTTAATTTCCTGCCGGAATCCAAAAAAAGGCGGGCGAAGAGGCTCGCTCGCGGCACTGCCGTGCCGCGACACGCACAACGGGCGACAAACGCCCCACCGGGGCGTTTTCTCGCTTCGCTCGCGCCCTGTTCGACCCTCTGCCCGCTGGAACCAAAAAATCGGCGCTTTTGCGCCGTACAAGCGTTTTGCGCAGCAAAACCTTGGCGGAGGGCGAATTCACTTCGCCCGAG
>OGLV01000630.1_pt1 | contig 11073 bp, 10 predicted proteins | sample 1572851 | NCBI WGS metagenome assembly OGLV01 (sample SAMEA2582005, study PRJEB24529) | metagenome | biome: Human gut stool | place: China | collected 2011
CAACACAAGCAATATGTAATTCACTCATACATGAGCGGTTTCCGGAGCTGGAAGTCCAGATAACCCGGGTAAATACAAATCCTATTAAATATTTGTAAGAAAAACTATGGCTAGAGAAGCAAAGAAAGACCCGAGCGAATTAACAGTGGAAGAAAAGCTGAAGGCTTTGTACCAGTTGCAAACCATGTTGTCTGAAATCGATAAAATTAAGACTCTGAGAGGGGAACTTCCTCTTGAAGTTCAAGACCTTGAAGATGAGGTTGCCGGTTTGAGCACTCGTATCGAGAAAATTAAAGCTGATATCGAGGAATTGAAATCAAACATTGCAACTAAGAAAATTGAAATCGAGACAGCTAAGACTTCTGTTGAAAAATATAAAGCTCAGCAGGATAATGTGCGTAATAATCGTGAATATGATGTGTTGACAAAGGAGATTGAATTCCAGTCATTGGAAATCGAACTTTGCGAGAAACGCATAAAGGAATATATTGCAGCAGAAAAAGCAAAGAGCGAGGAGATAGAGCACAGTAATCAAGACTTGGATGAAAGAAAGAAGGACTTGGAAGCGAAGAAATCCGAATTGGAAGAAATTGTTTCTGAAACCAAGCAGGAAGAAGAAAAGCTGAGAGAGAAAGCAAAAGTATTGGAGACAACAATCGAACCGCGTCTGTTGCAGGCATTTAAACGTATCCGTAAGAATTCTCGAAATGGATTGGGAATTGTATATGTTCAGCGTGATGCATGTGGTGGTTGTTTTAACAAGATTCCGCCCCAGAAACAGCTTGATATCCGTATGCGTAAGAAAATTATCGTATGTGAATATTGTGGTCGCATCATGATTGACCCTGAATTGGCGGGTGTGATTGCTGAACAGCATTTGGAAACTGTCAAGAGATAATATATCTCCTGAAGCAGTATCTTTTTCTTTGTGGAAAAAGAATTTTATCACATTCTAAGCAAGATCTTGTAAGAAGATGTTGCTTAGAATGTTTTTATATCTACAGTTCTGAATAATGGGGAATCTCCGGTAGAAAAAGGTATGTTTTTGTATTGTAATCAATATGGCAGCAGTAATGGTTCAATCCGTTGCTGACAATCAGATAATCAACTTTCAGGACCATGTTATACCTGGTTATCTGATCAAATACTGTTTGTGTGATTTCTATATGTGGAGCTTTGTACTCCACAATCAGTTTGGCACTTAGATCTTTGTTGTAGAGCACAGTATCACAACGTTTTTTTGTTCCGTTTAAGTCCAGTTGTATTTCGTTGGCCAGTAATCCCTTCGGATATCCTTTATAATCCGTCAGATAATGAACAAAATGTTGTCTTACCCATTCTTCCGGAGTAAGGGCGACATATCTCTTGCGGAGCATATCGAAAATAACATTTTTTCCATTTCGCTCCGCGATTTTAATTTCGTAGGATGGTAAGTTTAATGATAACATTTAGTAAATTTGCATAAGTGTAACTCGGTAATAACCGATACAAAAATACAAAAGATTATGAAAACAAAAGAGGAAATTGTAGCAAACTGGCTTCCCCGCTACACAAAAAGAAGCTTGAATGATTTCGGAGAATACATCCTTCTGACCAATTTCAATAAATATGTGGAACTTTTTGCCGACAAATTCAATGTGCCGGTATTAGGACGTGATGCCAATATGACTTCGGCACATGCGGAAGGAATCACTATTATTAATTTTGGCATGGGAAGTCCTAATGCTGCCATCATTATGGATTTGCTAGGGGCCATCCAGCCTAAAGCATGTTTGTTTTTAGGCAAATGTGGGGGCATAGATAGGAAAAATAAGTTGGGAGATCTGATTCTACCCATTGCAGCCATTCGTGGAGAAGGAACATCCAATGATTATTATCCGCCTGAGGTACCTGCGTTACCTGCATTTATGTTGCAGCGTGCCGTTTCGTCGGCTATTCGCGACCATGCCCGCGATTATTGGACTGGAACGGTATATACTACCAACCGCCGTATATGGGAGCATGATGAAGAGTTTAAAAAGTATCTCCTTAAAACGCGTGCCATGTGTGTGGATATGGAAACGGCTACGCTGTTTACTACTGGTTTTTACAATCATATTCCTACTGGAGCATTACTTTTGGTATCCGACCAGCCGATGATTCCTGAAGGGGTGAAGACGGAGAAAAGCGACAGTATTGTAACGCAGCAATATGTAGAGGAGCATGTGGAGATTGGTATTGCTTCATTACAGATGATTATTGAGGAAAAGAAAACGGTCAAGCACTTAAAATTTGACTGGTAATTTTACTGTGTATGGCAAAAGAAACAACATACGAAGAGATAGCCCGTGAGCTGAAAAACCGTATCTATAAGCCTGTTTATTATCTAATGGGTGAAGAGTCTTATTATATAGACCGGATATCTGAGTATATAGCACAAACGGTGTTAAATGAAAATGAAAAAGAATTCAATCAGACTATTGTTTATGGGGCTGATACAGATATCGCGACTGTTATCAATGCAGCCAAGCGTTATCCCATGATGTCCAAATATCAAGTTGTAATAGTAAAAGAGGCTCAAAATATAAAGAATATTGAAGAGCTTGTTTATTATCTCCAAAAACCTTTGGATTCTACAATTCTGGTGTTATGCCATAAACATGGTACATTGGATAGAAGAAAAAAATTGGCAGCTGAAATAGAGAAAGTAGGTGTCCTTTTCGAATCGAAAAAGATTAAGGATGCTCAGCTTCCTGGCTTTATATCTTCTTACTTGAAACGTAGATCAGTAGAAATAGAACCTAAGGCTTCAGAAATGATGGCGGAATTTGTTGGAGCAGATTTAAGCCGTATGGCTGGAGAGTTGGAAAAATTAATTATCACACTTCCAAGAGGACAAAAGCGGATTACTCCAGAACAGATAGAACGTAACATTGGCATAAGCAAGGATTATAATAATTTTGAGCTTAGGAATGCTTTGGTGGCAAAGGATGTTTTCAAGGCTAATCAGATAATAAAATATTTTGAGGAGAATCCCAAAACAAATCCTTTGCAGATGACCTTGTCTGTGTTATTTAATTTCTTCTCTAATTTAATGCTTGCATATTATGCTCCTGATAAGTCAGAGCAGGGTATAGCCAATCAGCTGGGGCTTAAATCATCATGGCAGTCTAAAGACTATATGGTTGCTATGAGGAAATATAGCGGAGTAAAGGTAATGCAAATTATTGGTGAGATTCGTTACTGTGATGCAAAATCAAAAGGAGTGGGTAATCCATCTTTGGGAGATGGAGATTTGCTGCGCGAACTTGTATATAAAATTCTTCATTAATTAACAGGGTCAAGTAAGATTCCGATGTCCCGATGCTTTTATTTTTTAAGTGTCGGGATTCTTTTTATCCTTTCTCTCAGCAGAAATTCTGTTGATGGCTCAATTGAGAATAATATTTTACATTCATGCTTCTGTTATTATCTCATTTAATGCTATAAGTTATGCTTTTGTTCTCTATTTTTCTAGATGATGAGAGATGGATGATGAGAAAAATAGTATTAACTCGCTTATTCCTAGATTGATAGAGCATTTTTCGCCTTCTTAGAATCGTGTATTTTAAAGAGAATGTCCGTTAGTACATGAATATGGTAGTATTTTGCCTTTTCGGAGTAAAATGAATAGAAGAATGGGGATGTGAAAGAATGCAGATGAAGTGAGCAAATAGCTACCATTTATTTTTGTAAGTTCCATACGCTATTTTAAAATTTTGAATCTATACTTTGTTCTCTTATCGTGCCTTCCATGATTCTCACTATCCATGAATTCCATAAAGCGAAGATGGGTTAAAACTTGGATGGGTTTTACCATGAAAAATACATTGACTTGTAAAATAGGAAAACAAAATATTCATAGGATCAAGTTGGATCATAAAACAGATGAAATTTACTGTTGGAAATAATTATAATTTAATTTTGTAACATTACACCTGTAAACCCTCTTAATATAGAAGGTTTTATAAGTTTTACAGATTTAGTAATGTGAATGTTACAAATATAAACAGGATGGTGGTCAAGAGTGAATATTACATATATAAATGTGTATGAATAATTATTTATCCCTTATTTTATTACAATAATATATTATAAACCAAAGTTTTACATCTTATTGATAAAGCTATTGATAACTTGTATGCATTTTATTTGCTTATATAGTCATGTTTGTTTGTAAATATATTGTTTTTTCTGTGAGTATATTATAGATAATCAGTATTTTATATACTTATAGTTAAAGTGGTAATTATGGTGTTTTTAGGAGTGGTTTACGTGTGTAAATCTTAATTTATTTCCAACGATACACCGTCTATTTACTTTTGTAATATATACATTTTTATATTGTAAATTTGCATTTATGAATTATATTAATTACTTTTGTATCTGTAAATTTTGCCTTATACTTTTGTAAATGAAGGAAAGAATCGCTCAAATAATCCAGAAAGAAGATATGACTGCAGCTCAATTTGCAGAGAAGATTGGAATTTCACCTTCCTCTCTTTCCCATATTCTTAGTGGCAGGAACAATCCTAGCCTAGAAGTCGTCATGAAAATACACAAGGCGTGTGACTATATCAGCTTAGACTGGTTACTCTATGGTGAAGGACAAATGGAAACGGATGTTGATTCAGACAATAACATTCATTATACGCCTTCTTTGTTTGACGAGAATTCATTATTTACGCCCGAACGTCCGGCTTCTCCGGAATATCGCAAGGAAAATGAGGTTAAAACACCGCTTTATTCTCCTAAAGAGATTGTGCGTGAGGAGATTAAGTACATAGAAAAACCTGCCAGAAAAATCACTGAAATAAGAATTTTCTTCGATAATGGTACTTATGAAACCTTTCGCCCGGAAAAATAGCTTGCATTTTACTAAAATGCCCTCCCACAGATAACTAATTGGGTAAATTCGTGTATCTTTGCATAGAAAACGAATTTACCCAATTTTATTTCATGAAAAAATATATTTTAGACCTTGTGGTTACACAGAACATCAAATTGCATGCCAATTATGTTCTGATAAAATTGACTCATGCCAACCCATTGCCCGAGATGCTGCCGGGTCAGTTTGCTGAGATACGGATTGACGGCTCTAATACTACTTTTCTGCGCCGTCCGATTTCCATTAACTATGTGGATAAGAAAACAAACGAAGTATGGTTCCTGGTACAGTTGGTTGGTGACGGTACACGTAAATTGGCAACTGTAAAGCAGGGTGACATCGTTAATGTAGTAATGCCTTTAGGCAACGGATTTACTATACCCAAGGATGTTACGGCATTCAAGCCTTTGCTAGTGGGTGGTGGTGTAGGTACTGCTCCTATGCTTATGTTAGGGGTAGAACTTGCAAAGGCCGGCTGTAAGCCAACCTTTCTGTTGGGTGCACGTTCCTCTAAGGATCTGTTGCAATTAAAAGAATTTGAGAAGCTGGGTGAGGTTTATACCACCACTGAAGACGGCAGTATGGGTGAACAAGGTTATGTGACCGGACATAGTCTGTTGAACAACAATAGCTTTAACATGATATATACTTGTGGTCCGAAGCCTATGATGGTATCAGTTGCCAAATATGCCAAAGCCAATGGTATCGAATGCGAGGTGTCATTGGCGAACATGATGGCGTGTGGCGTGGGTGCATGTTTATGTTGTGTGGAAAACACGGACGAAGGTCACCTGTGTGTTTGTAAAGATGGTCCTGTATTTAATATAAAGAAACTATTATGGCAGATTTAAGCGTAAATATTGGCAGTTTGATGATGTCCAATCCTGTTATGACGGCATCAGGTACATTTGGCTACGGAAAAGAGTTTGAGGACTTTGTAGATTTAGAAAAGATTGGCGGTATCATTGTAAAGGGTACTACTCTTCACCATCGTGAAGGAAATCCTTATCCGCGTATGGCAGAAACCCCCATGGGAATGCTCAATGCTGTAGGATTACAAAATAAGGGCGTAAATTACTTTGTGGAGCACATATATCCACAGATAAAGGATATCAATACCAATATGATTGTAAACGTCTCAGGTTCGGCTGTAGAAGACTATGCCAAGACAGCAGAAATTATCAATGAGCTTGATAAGATTCCGGCCATCGAATTGAACATTTCCTGTCCTAATGTAAAGCAGGGAGGTATGGCTTTCGGTGTTTCTGCCAAAGGCTGTTCGGAGGTGGTGAAAGCTGTTCGTGAGGTGTATAAAAAAACGTTGATTGTAAAGTTATCGCCTAACGTGACAGATATCACTGAGATTGCACGGGCTGCCGAAGCATCGGGTGCCGATAGTGTCTCTTTGATAAATACATTGTTGGGTATGGCAATCGACGCAGAGAAACGTCGTCCTGTTCTTTCGACCATTACGGGCGGCATGAGTGGCGCGGCAGTAAAACCGATTGCTCTGCGTATGGTTTGGCAAGTAGCTAAAGCGGTAAATATTCCTGTCATAGGATTAGGTGGCATCATGGATTGGAAAGATGCGGTAGAGTTTATGCTTGCAGGTGCTACCGCCATACAGATTGGTACGGCAAACTTTATAGACCCTGCTGTTACTGTCAAAGTATCAGAAGGTATTAATGACTATTTAGAGCGTCATGGGTATACATCTGTAAAAGATATCATAGGTGCATTAGAAGTGTAATAGTTTTACCTTTATATAAGTTGACCCCGCAAGGATGTTTTGAGGTATTACTCTTTATCCTTGCGGGGCTTTTTGTTCTTGTTGCCCGATGAACTTTGGCTTCTAAATAAGTTGCACATGCAACTTTATGCAAGGGTGTCAAATGATAACTTTAAATGTTTTTTCCCGATGAAATGGTTTGTTTTTATAAAAATGAAGGTTTAGAATATGCAGAAAAAGCTTTATTGCTGGGGGGAAGACTACATCTATACTTTGATGAACTTGAAGAGCTGAAGTAGAACTTTAAGTAGGTGTGTTCCTAAAAGCAAGGAGGTGCAGAGGGTAATGGATACCGTCTGCACCTCCTTGCTTTTTATATTTATTTTTTATTTTAGCAAATCCGGTCTTAAACGTTGAGTTCGCTCTAAAGACTGCTGAAGTTCCCATTCTTTTATTTTTGCCTCGTGCCCCGATAAGAGTATATCAGGAACAGCCCATCCATTGTACTCGGCCGGGCGTGTATAGACAGGAGCAGCTAATAAATTATCTTGGAAAGAATCAGACAAAGCAGATTGCTCATCAGAAATTACTCCGGGGATAATACGAACTACCGCATCGGCAATAACAGCCGCTGCAAGTTCACCTCCTGTCAAAACATAGTCACCAATGCTAATTTCTTTCGTAATGAAATGTTCACGGATTCGGTAGTCTATTCCCTTAAAATGCCCGCATAGAATGATTAAGTTTTTGGCAAGCGAGAGAGAGTTTGCCATTGGTTGATTGAATTGTTCTCCATCGGGACTTGTAAAAATTACTTCATCATATTCACGCTCTGCTTTCAGGGCAGAAATACATCGGTCTATCGGCTCAATTTTCATCACCATACCGGCAAATCCTCCAAAGGGATAATCGTCTACTTTGCGATAACGGTCGAAAGCATAATCACGCAAATTATGTATATGAATTTCTGCGATTCCTTTCTTTTGTGCCCGGCTCATAATGGAGCAGTTGAAGAAACCTTCCAGCATCTCGGGCAATACAGTTATGATATCTATTCTCATTTTCTATATATTTTTTGCAAAAGTACTAAAATCCTCTCTGCCTAACGGTGCTTTTCATTCAAAAAATAGCTATTTTTGCAGGAAACTATCTTTTATAGTATGACTGAAATAGAAAGAATAGATCAATTGCGCGAGGAACTTCATCGCCATAACTATAATTATTATGTGCTGAATGCTCCCGAAATCAGCGATCAGGAATTTGACTTTCTGATGCGTGAGCTGCAAGACTTAGAAGCAAAGCATCCCGAACATCGGGATGAAAATTCGCCTACCATGCGTGTGGGGAGTGATATTAATAAGAACTTTACTCAAGTGGTACACAAATATCCTATGCTTTCGCTTGCCAATACTTATTCGGAATCGGAAGTTTCGGATTTTTATGACCGTGTGAAGAAATCTTTGAATGAAGAGTTTGAAATTTGCTGTGAGATGAAATATGACGGAACTTCCATTTCCCTTACTTATGAGAATGGGAAATTGAGTCGTGCCGTTACTCGCGGTGACGGTGTACAAGGAGACGATGTGACGGATAATGTGAAAACCATCCGTAGTATTCCGCTTGTTTTGCATGGTGAAGGTTATCCGTCCGAATTTGAAATTCGTGGAGAAATTCTGATGCCTTGGGAAGTGTTTGAAGAACTGAATCGTGAGCGCGAAGCTCGCGAGGAACCTCTTTTTGCCAATCCGCGCAATGCTGCTTCGGGAACGCTGAAACTGCAGAACTCTGCTATCGTGGCTTCTCGCAAGTTGGATGCTTACCTATATTATTTATTAGGTGAAAACTTGCCTTATGACGGCCATTACGAAAATTTGAAAGAAGTAGAAAAATGGGGCTTTAAGATATCTGATGTTACACGCAAGTGTAAAACATTGGAAGAGGTATTTGAGTTTATCAGATATTGGGATACCGAGCGTAAAAATCTTCCGGTTGCTACGGATGGTATTGTACTGAAAGTCAATTCTCTGCGTCAACAGCGTAATCTTGGTTATACAGCCAAGTCTCCCCGTTGGGCTATTGCCTATAAGTTTCAGGCAGAACGGGCATGTACCCGCTTGAACAAAGTGACTTATCAAGTAGGGCGTACGGGAGCCGTTACTCCGGTTGCCAATCTTGACCCTGTGCAACTGGCGGGAACAGTGGTAAAACGCGCCTCTCTCCATAATGCAGATATTATTGAAGGACTCGATCTTCACATTGGCGATATGGTATATGTAGAGAAAGGCGGTGAAATTATTCCAAAGATTGTTGGTGTAGACAAAGATGCCCGTATAATGATTGGCGATAAAGTGAGATTCATTACTGACTGCCCTGAGTGTGGAAGCAAATTGGTACGTTATAAAGGTGAAGCAGCTTATTATTGTACCAATGACACGGCCTGTCCTCCCCAGATAAAAGGAAAAATAGAACATTTTATCAGTCGCCGGGCGATGAATATCGAAGGTCTCGGTCCTGAGACCGTAGACCAGTTTTATCAAGAAGGACTTATTCACGATATAGCTGATTTGTACAAACTGAAAGCATCTGATATTATTAATTTGGAACGCATGGGAGAAAAGTCGGCCGAGAATATTATCTCAGGTATTGAGCAATCAAAGAATGTGCCGTTTGAAAGAGTTCTTTTTGCGCTGGGCATCCGTTTTGTGGGTGAAACCACAGCAAAAACTTTGGTCAAAGCGTTTAAATCTATCGATGCTTTAATACATGCCGGCCTCGACGATTTGATCCATGTCGATGAAATCGGTGAAAAGATAGCTCAAAGTATTATTTTGTACTTTGCAGATGCCAAAAATCGGGATATCGTTGAGCGTCTTCGAGTTGCCGGGGTGACAATGGAGGCTGATGAACAAGATACTGCTGACCGTACTGAGAAGTTGGCGGGAAAATCGATTGTTATCAGCGGGGTATTTACCTATCATTCGCGTGACGAATATAAAGCATTCATCGAAAAACATGGTGGAAAGAACGTAGGAAGCATTTCCTCGAAAACCAGTTTTATTTTAGCCGGAGATAACATGGGTCCCAGTAAATTGGAAAAAGCGCAGAAGTTAGGTATTGCCATGGTGAGCGAAGAAGAGTTTCTAGAGATGATTAAGTGACTTTTTAGTATGTATAATTTAAAAATTATATGATTTTTATCGCTAAAAAAGAAAATATTCGTACTTTTGTGAGCTATTGAATAAGAGTTTATTATTTATTTATGATACAAACAAGATTAAAAGGAATGGGAGTGGCACTGATTACTCCTTTCAAAGAAGATGATAGCGTTGATTATGAAGCGTTACTCCGTTTGGTAGATTACCAGCTACAGAACGGAACAGACTTTTTGTGTGTGTTGGGAACTACCGCCGAAACCCCGACTTTGACTAAAGAAGAAAAGGATAAGATAAAACATTTGGTGGTAGAAAGAGTGAACGGACGAATTCCCATTTTATTGGGAATCAGTAGCAACTGCACCCGCACTGTTGTCGAATCGCTGAAAAATGATGATTTCACCGGTGTAGACGCTGTTCTTGTAGCTGTACCATATTATAATAAACCCTCTCAGGAAGGTATCTATCAGCACTATAAGGCGATTGCTGAAGCTACCGACCTTCCGGTAGTGCTTTATAATGTTCCCGGACGTACCGGTGTAAATATGACGGCCGAAACAACTTTACGTTTGGCACGCGATTTTAATAATATCATTGCTATTAAGGAGGCTTCTGGAAATATTACTCAAATGGATGACATCATCAAGAACAAGCCGGCTAATTTTGATGTGATTTCGGGTGATGACGGAATAACTTTTCCTTTGATTACATTAGGAGCAGTAGGAGTTATTTCTGTAATCGGCAATGCTTTTCCGCGTGAATTTAGTCGTATGACACGATTGGCTCTTCAGGGAGATTTTGCAAATGCATTGACTATCCATCATAAATTTACAGAATTGTTCAGCTTGCTGTTTGTGGATGGCAATCCTGCCGGAGTGAAAGCTATGCTGAATGTTATGGGGTTGATTGAGAATAAGCTTCGTCTGCCTTTGGTTCCTACTCGAATCACTACTTTTGAGAAGATGCGTGCTATATTGGATGAATTGAAAATCAAATGCTGATAAAGAAAAGCACGATAGATACTGTCTATATAGAAATTGAACGTTGAAAATCTTATAGATTTACACATAATATTTTCCCTCTTTGGCCTTGCCTGTGATGAATTAAGGTCCAAAGAGGGAAATTTTATGTGGTGATGACTTGCAAATGGGTCACTTATTATTCTTGGGGATTTAAATATCATGTCACAAACAAAGGGAAGAATAAGCCGTTCCCCGGGGTCGGCCAAGGTCTTTTGAACGGAAGATTATTACAGTCTGCGGCAATGGACTGTACAGTCCACTGTA
>OGLV01000633.1_pt1 | contig 11055 bp, 8 predicted proteins | sample 1572851 | NCBI WGS metagenome assembly OGLV01 (sample SAMEA2582005, study PRJEB24529) | metagenome | biome: Human gut stool | place: China | collected 2011
GCATGTCGTTGGAAATGACGATTAAAATTATTTCGCGTCTGCGGACGCGAAAGTCTGCGACGCTTGTTTGCCGCCGTGCGCGGCGGCAAAGTCTGCGACGCTTGGGTGCGGTGGGCTGTTTCGCGCCCGGAGGGCGCGAAAGGCGCCGGGGGAGTGCGTGCGGGGCGCTGTTTTGCGCTCGAAGAGCGCAAAATGCGCGCCTGGGGTGGTGCGGAGACACTGTTTTGTGCTCAGGGAGCACAAAATGCGTGCTTTTTAGAATGCTGTTTTGCGCCCGGTGGGCGCGAAAGGCGCATCTTTCGGTTTGATGAGGGGGAGATAGGAAATTTGAACGCTGGTTTTTGCGGAAAATACGCAAAAAGGGGCTACCTTTTTGCGCGGCGGCGTGCTATGATAACTCTGTATTGGTATCTGTATGAAAAAGGAGGCGGAGAGAATGAAACGCGCGGGGAAACTGTTGGTAATCGGATTATTTTCGCTGCTGCTTTCGGGCTGCATGTTCACGACGCCGGAGACGTCGCTCTACCGCCTGCCGAAGCTCGCGGGCGAGTATGAATCGCTTGAATCGCAGATCGACGCGCTGCTCACAAACGGCGCGGAGTATGCCGCGCCCACGTCGGGCAGCAATTTGCAGAGCGTGCAGATGATCGACCTCGATGGTGACGGCAGCGAAGAGGCGGTGGCCTTCTTCCGCCGCACGAGCGACAAAAAGCCGATGAAGATCTACATCTTCAAAGCCGACGGCGACAGTTACGAGCGCTACGCCGTGATCGAGGGCGCATCGAGCCAGATCTACAGCGTGAACTACGCGGATCTGGACGGCGACGGACTCAAGGAGATCCTGGTCGGCTACAAGAGCAGCTCGGATGTGCAGGGGCTTGCCATCTATCCGCTCTCTCCCGGCACGCCGGAGTCGCTTTTGACGACGGGCTATTCCCGTTACGCGAACCTCGACATGAACAGCGACGGGAAGCAGGAGCTTTTGATCATTTGCAGCGACGAAGAGAGTACGGCGCGCGTCGATTACTACGACTGGGATGATGGCGCGCTGCACGCGAAGTCCTCGCTGCGCCTGTCCGCCTCGGTGGCGGAGCTGAGCCGCCTGACCGCCGGCACGCTGACGGGCGGGGAGAATGCGCTGTTCGTCACGGGCGTGACGGGCGACAACCTGACCGTGACGGACGTGCTGGCGCTCAGAAGCGGGCGGCTGCAGAACATCGCCCTCGGCGCGGACGCGAATCAGGTACCCGCGGAGGAAATTTTCCTCGGCCTTTTCCCGCACGATGAAAACAGCGACGGCGTGACCGAAGCGCCGAAGACGCGTCCCTTGCAGCGCTTTGACCGCGAGAGCGAGCTGCAGTATTACGTTGTCTGGGAGCAGTACAGCATCGACGGCACGGTGACAGACGTGCAGAGCTGCTTCCACAATGTGGCGGACGGCTGGAGCCTTGTGCTGCCGGACGAGTGGGACAAGGACCATCTGACCGTCGAGCGCAGCGCGGGCAGCGGCGAGACCGCCGTGTCCTTCTACCGCGCGGGCGAGGGCGGACTGAGAGAGAAACTGCTCACCGTCTACACCCTGACGGGCGAGGCACGCGAGGGACTTGCCAACATCGGCAGCCGCTTTGTGCTCACGCAGCAGGTGGAGGCGGTATACGCCGCACGGATCGGCGATGCATGGAATATCACGCTTGATGAGCAATCGCTGCGCGAGCGCTTCTCGCTCATCACGGCGGAATGGACGATGGGAGACAACTGAGAGGAGAAACGATATGAAAAAAGTGCTGGTGCTGGAGGATGAAGCCAGTATCCGTAGTTTTATTGTCATCAATTTGCAGCGTGCGGGCTACGAGGTCGTGGAGGCTGAGTGCGGCGAGGAGGCGCTTCAAAAATTGCAGGAAAATCCCGACACGAAGCTGTGCCTGCTCGACATCATGCTGCCGGACATCGACGGGTTCGAAGTCTGCCGCCGCATCCGCATGTCGAACGCGCAGGTCGGCATCATCATGCTGACGGCGCGCACGCAGGAGATGGACAAGGTGACGGGCCTGATGACCGGCGCGGACGACTATGTGACAAAGCCGTTTTCGCCCGCCGAGCTCACCGCGCGCGTGGACGCGCTGCTGCGCCGCATGGGCGAAAATACGCCCGCTGCGCATTCCGGAGAGCTGTATCAGCCGCCGTTTCTGCTGAATCTGACGAACCGGACACTCGAGAAAAACGGTGAGCGCGTCAAGCTGACGCAGATCGAATACGCGATCGTCAAGCTCTTTATGGAAAACAGCGGCAAGGCGCTCGCGCGCGAGGAAATTCTCGACGCCGTGTGGGGCAAAGGGTATTTCGGCGAGCTCAAGATCGTGGACGTGAATGTGCGCCGCCTGCGCCTGAAAATCGAAGACGACGCGCAGGAGCCGAAGTACATTTCCACCGTGTGGGGGTTCGGCTATAAATGGACGGTGTGAGCGCACCGAACAAAGGAGGGGCAGCGATGCCGGACAATCGAAAAGGGCTTGCTTCGGCGCTGCATATCCGCGGCCTTCGCCAGCGGTGGATGTTTTCGGCGGTGCTGCCGATTTTGCTGCTGCTGGTGCTGGCAGTGGCGCTTTTCAGCGTGGGCGTGCAGGAATACTACTATAATGCGATGCGCTCGGGCCTTGAAAGCCGTGCGCGCATCGCGGCGGAGACCTTCACGGGCTACGGCGTGAAAAGCTACAGCGAGTACTACCGCCTTGCATCGTATTCTGCCGAAACATTTGAAGAAAAGGACACGATCGAGCTCCAGTTCATCAACACGAACGGACGCGTGCAGGTCTCGTCCTACGGGCTGACGGCGGGCACGCTGCCCGGCACGAGCGACGTTGACAACGCGATCGGCGGTAAAATGGCATCGTTTCAGGGCCGCGATCCGCAGACGGGGGAGAATATCCTCGCGGTGTCGTATCCGCTGTTTTTTAACTCCCGCGTCGTCGGCGTGCTGCGGTACGTGACATCGCTGCGCGAGGCGCAGCATCGCGTGTTGGTCGAGTCGCTGCTCGCTTCGGCGGCGGCACTCGTGTGCATGGCGCTGATCGCGGCGTCGAATGCTATTTTTATCAACAACGTCGTCCAGCCCGTCGCAGTCGTGAGCGACGCGGCACGCCGCATTTCGGGCGGCAGCTACGGCATCATGATCGAGAACCACTACCGCGACGAGCTCGGCGAGCTGGTCGACAACATCAACGACATGTCACTCAAGATCAGCCAGGCCGAGAAGATCCAGCAGGAATTCATCTCGTCGGTCTCGCACGAGCTGCGAACGCCGCTGACCGCCATCAGCGGTTGGGCGGAGACGCTCTCCGCCGACCCCGGCGCGAACATCGACCAGACGAAGCGCGGCCTCGGCATCATTTTGAAAGAGTCCCGCCGCCTGACGACGATGGTCGAGGAGCTGCTCGAATTCACGAAGATGCAGGACGGGCGCTTCACGCTGCGCGTGGAGAGCGTCGATCTTGCCAGCGAGCTCGAGGACGCGATCTACACCTATTTCGAGCTCTTCCGGCAGGAGGGCATCGAGGTCAGCTACAAGGGCCCTGACGAGGATGTGCCGCCGATCGTGGCAGACAGCGAGCGCATGAAGCAGGTCTTCTGCAATGTGCTCGACAACGCGGCCAAGCACGGCGGCGCGGGAAAGCGCATCGACGTGAGCGCCGCGTGCGAGGATGGAAAATTTGTCATCCGCGTGCGCGACTACGGTCCCGGCATCCCGGAGGAGGAGCTGCCGTTCGTCAAGCAGAAATTCTACAAGGGCTCGTCGAAGGCACGCGGCAGCGGCATCGGCCTTGCCGTGTGTGACGAGATCGTGCGCCTGCACGGCGGCACGTTCGACATCGCCAACGCCGAGGGCGGCGGCGCGGTCGTGACGATCTCACTGCCCATGTCGTGAAAAATAGAACGGGTGTTGCATTCTTGCAAAACCCGTGGTATGATATCGCATAGAAAAAGGAGAACCATTCATGGCAGAAGAAGCAAAAAACAAGGCTTCCGCGTCCAAGTTCCGCACGAGCATCGGCGGACAGGCGTTGATCGAGGGAGTTTTGATGCGCGGTCCGGGCAAGCAGGCCATTGTCGTCCGCTCGCCGGACGGGCTGGTCGAAAAGGTCGAGGAGCTGACGCTCGTGCGCGACAAGTACCCCGTTTTGGGCTTACCCATCATCCGCGGCGCGGTGACGTTCGTCGATTCGATGGTCAAGGGCGTCAAGGCGCTGATGTTTTCGGCGGACTATTTCCCCGACGAGGACATCGCCGAGCCGAGCAAATTCGACCAGTGGCTTGAAAAAAAGCTCGGCAACGAAAAAATGCAGAAATTCATCACGGCGCTGGCGGTCTTTCTGTCGTTGGGGCTGACGATCCTGCTCTTTTTCCTGCTGCCGACGTTTCTGGCCGGCTTTATCGACCCGTATATCAAGAGCGCGGCGGTGCACAATCTGGTCGAATCCGTCATCAAGCTCGTGATCTTCTTCGCTTACATGATCCTGTGCTCCAAGCAGAAGGACATCTACCGCGTGTTCCAGTACCACGGCGCGGAGCATAAGACGATCTTCTGCTACGAGGCGGGGCTGCCGCTGACGGTCGAAAACTGCCGCATCCAGCCGCGCCACCATCCGCGCTGCGGCACGAGCTTTCTCTTTGTGGTCGTGGTCGTGTCGATTTTAGTCTCAAGCCTTGTCTTCAGCTTTGTCAACTGGCGCAACATGTGGGTGCGCGTGGCGCTGCACCTGCTGCTGCTCATTCCAATCGTGGGCGTGACGTATGAGTTCAACCGCTACGTCGGCGGGCACGACAACAAGGTGACGCGCTTTCTGGCGCGTCCGGGCCTGTGGCTGCAAAACTTTACGACCAACGAGCCGGACGACAGCATGCTCGAGGTCGCCATCCGCGCGCTCGAGCTGGTCATTCCCGAAGAAAAAGGCAAGGATGCGTGGTAAGCATGGCAACGACGTATAATAATCTCTATCTGGATCTGCGCACGGAGCTGAGGCGCGCGGGCGACGAGGAGGCGACGCAGTCGGCGCGCGAGCTCGTCTGCGCCGCGGCGGCAAAAACGCGCGAGGAGCTGGTGCGCGACGGCTCGCTTTACGCCTCGCCAGAGGTGGAGCAGAGTGCGCGTGAGCTCGTCAAGCGCCATTTGGCGGGCGAGCCGGTGGCCTACCTCATCGGCGAGTGGGAGTTCTATGGTCTGCCGCTCGACATTTCGCCCGCGGTGCTCATCCCGCGCCCGGATACCGAGGTGCTGGCGACAAAGCTCATCGACGCGGCGCGCGGCGCGGGGGCCTGCCGCATTCTGGATCTCTGCGCGGGCAGCGGATGCATCGGCCTTGCCGCGGCGGCAAACCTGCCGAACGCGCGTGTGCTGCTCGGCGAATATGACGAAGAGGCGCTCAAGATCTGCCGACAGAACATCCGCCGCAACCGCTTGACGGCGCGGGTGGCGAGCCTGAAGATCGACGCGCGGGAAAAGCCCGCGCGCACGCTGGGCGAGTTCCAGTTTCTGGTCAGCAACCCGCCGTACATCCCGAGCGCGGCCATCGACACGCTCGACGCTTCCGTGCGCGAGCACGAGCCGCGCCTTGCGCTTGACGGCGGCGCGGACGGGCTCGACTTCTACCGTGTGATCTGCGAAAAGTGGCGCGATGCCCTGTGTGAAAACGGCATGCTCTTTTTCGAGGTCGGCATCGGGCAGGCGGATCAAGTGCTGCGCATCATGCGCTCGCACGGCTTTGGCGACATTCAGATCGTCAAGGACCTCAACAACATCCCCCGCGTGGTGTACGGCACGCGCGTGGAGACCATTTGAAGCAAATTTAGTTTACATAAAGAATCGGGAGGAACGCGAACATGGCAGAAAAGTCTCAGACGAAGGCAGCTGCGGCGATGGCCGACGACAAGAAGCGGGCGATCGAGACCGCGATGCAGCAGATCGAGCGCACCTACGGCAAGGGCTCGATCATGCGCTTTGGCGACAACACCGTGAGCAATGTGGAGGCCATCTCCACGGGCTCGCTGGCGCTCGACCTGGCGCTCGGTATCGGGGGCCTGCCCAAGGGCCGTATCATCGAAATTTACGGGCCTGAATCCTCCGGTAAGACGACGCTGGCGCTGCACGTGCTCGCCCAGGCGCAGAAGGCGGGCGGCGAGGTCGCGTTCATCGACGCCGAGCACGCGCTCGACATCACCTATGCCCGCGCGCTTGGCGTCAAGGTCGAGGATATGCTCGTCTCCCAGCCGGACACCGGCGAGCAGGCGCTTGAGATCACCGAGGCGCTCGTGCGCTCCGGCGCGATCGACGTCATCGTGGTCGACTCCGTCGCGGCGCTCGTGCCGCGCGCGGAGATCGAGGGCGAGATGGGCGACAGCTTTGTCGGCCTGCATGCGCGCCTCATGTCGCAAGCGCTGCGCAAGCTGACCGGCGCGGTCGGCAAGACGAACACCATCGTCATTTTCATCAACCAGCTGCGCGAAAAGGTCGGCGTCATGTACGGCAACCCCGAGGTCACGACCGGCGGCCGCGCGCTCAAGTTCTATTCGAGCGTGCGCATCGACGTGCGCCGCATCGAGGCGCTGAAAAACGGCAGCGAGATCATCGGCAACCGCACGCGCGCCAAGGTCGTGAAGAACAAGATGGCGCCCCCGTTCCGCGAGGCGGAGTTCGACATCATGTACGGCGAGGGCATCTCGCTCATCGGCGAACTGATCGACCTCGGCGTCAAGCTCGGATTGGTGCAGAAGAGCGGCTCGTGGTACTCGATGGGCGAAACGCGCATCGGTCAGGGCCGCGACGCGGCCAAGCAATATCTGAAAAACAATCCCGAGATCGCCGATAATCTCGAAGCGGAGATCCGCCGCAACTTCGACAAGCTGATGACGGGTCAGTCCCGTGTGGCGGCGAAGGCCGCGGGCCGCGCCGTGGACGTCAGCGCCGACGATTTCAAGGATGAAGATTGAGAAGATCGAACGATCGAAGCATAAGCAGGAGCGCGTTCTCGTGTATCTGGAGGGGGGAGACCTCCTCCGGATCACCGAGAGCGAGCTTCTGCGTTTCGGTTTATGTATAGGACTGGACATTGACGATAGGACTGTGGTAGAATTGCAGCAGTCCGGCGCGCGGAGCGAAACACGCGTGCGCGCGGCGAACATGATCTCGTCCCGTCCGCTGTCAAGGAAAGAGCTTTCGAAAAAGCTCAAGGAAAAGGGAGCGGCCGAGGCCGACGCCGAATCGGCGTGCGACTGGCTCGAGGAGATCGGCGCGCTCAACGACGCGGAGTATGCCGCAATGCTTGTGCGCCACTACGGCGGCATGGGCTATGGCGAGGCGAAAATTTGCGATGAGCTCTACCGCCGCGGCGTGCCGCGCGAGCTATGGGAGGACGCGCTTTCGCAGTCGCCCGACGCGCAGGAGGCCATCGCGCGCGTGATCGCGCAGAAGACGAGAGGCCGCGTGCTCGATGAAAAGGGGCGCAAGCGCCTGTCCGACATGCTGCTGCGGCGGGGCTTTGCGTGGCGCGATGTGCGCGCGGCAATCGCCCAGATCAGCGAGAATGCGACGGAATTTGATTACGAAGAGTAGTCGTTTGACTGTTTTTTACACTTAGTTTACGATCAGGAGGGGTTCTATGCCCTATAACGTTTCCTTCATTTCCCTGGGCTGCGCCAAGAATCAGGTCAACTGCGAGCAGATGATGGCCACGGTGCAGCACGCGGGACACAACGTCGTCCTCTCGCCCGAGGGGGCGGACGTGGCCGTGGTCAACACCTGCGGCTTTCTGGCCTCTGCCTGCGAGGAGGCCATCGATAATATCTTAGAGATGGCGGAGCTCAAAAAAGAGGGCAAGCTCAAAAAGATCATCGTCACCGGCTGCATGGCGCAGCGCTACAAGGACGATGTGCTCCATGAGCTGCCTGAGGTCGACGCGGTGCTCGGCACCGGCAGCTACGGCGAGATCGCCCGCGCGGTCGACGAGGTCATGGCGCCCGGCGGCCTGCGCCCCTGCTACATGGGCGACATTCAGAACTGCGTGCAGGGCGGCGCGCGCATTTTGTCCACGCCGTCGTGGTACGCGTATCTGCGCATCGCCGAGGGCTGCGACAACTGCTGTGCCTACTGCGTCATTCCGCGCCTGCGCGGCCGTTACCGCAGCCGCCCGATGAACGAACTTCTGGACGAGGCGAGCGAGCTTGCGTCCGCGGGAGTGAAGGAACTCATCGTCATCGCGCAGGACATCACGCGCTACGGCACGGACTTGAACGGCGAGCACCAACTTGCCGCACTCCTGCGTGAGCTGTGCAAGCTCGATTTCCACTGGATCCGCTTACACTACCTCTATCCTGATGACATCACCGACGAGCTGGTCGACACGATCGCGCAGGAAAAGAAGATCGTGCCGTATCTCGATATCCCCATCCAGCACTGCAACGACGACATCTTGAAGGCGATGAACCGCCGCGACACGAAAGAGAGCATCCGCAAGGTTTTCCACGACCTGCGCGCGCGCATCCCGGGCCTTGTGCTGCGGACGTCGATCATCGCCGGTCTTCCCGGCGAGGGGGAGAAGGAGTTCGAGGAGCTCTGCGATTTTTTGCGCGAGGAGAAGATCGAGCGCGCGGGCGTGTTCCCGTTCTCGCCCGAGGAGGGGACGAAGGCCGCGACGATGGAGCACGTTCCGATGGAGGAGGCCCAGCGCCGCACGGAGCTTTTGGTCGACGTGCAGAGTGACATCATCGATGCATACAACGACTCCGTCCTCGGCGACGTGCGCGAGGTGCTGTGCGAGGGCTGGAGCGAGGAAGCGCAGTCCTATGTCGGCCGCAGCTACGCCGAGTCCGTGGATATTGACGGAAAGATTTACTTTTCTTCGAACTGTGATATTATGGCAGGTGAGTTCGTCAACGTCCGCCTGACCGGCACGATGGACGGTGAGCTGACCGGCGAAGCGGTCGAATAAGTAAATGCTCTGCAAGGCAGGAGGAAAGAGAGATATGACAACTGCAAACAAACTGACGATCATGCGCATTGCGCTGATCCCCGTATTCTTAGTGGTGCTGTACCTGGACTTCGCGGGTGCGAGGTGGTGGGCGCTCGGTATTTTCGTCGTCGCGTGCCTGACGGACTTTGTCGACGGCTACATCGCCCGCCACTATAACCAGATCACAAATTTCGGCAAGTTCATGGACCCGCTGGCGGACAAAATGCTCGTCATGGCGGCGATGTGCTACTTTGTCGAATGCGGGCAGATGCCCGGCTGGTGTCTCGCCATCGTGCTGCTGCGCGAATTTGCCGTTTCCGGCATGCGCCTTGTCGCCGTGGAGCAGGGGCGTGTCATCGCGGCCGCGTGGTCGGGCAAGGTGAAGACCGCCTCAACCATGGTGTGCCTGTGCCTGATGCTGGTATTTGAGAGCAACCTTTTGAATGTCGTGTGCATTGCGGTCATCGTGGCGACGACCGTGTACTCCGGCATTGAGTATTTCGCAAAGAATCTCGACGTCTTCAAAGAGGCGGACTAAATCCGTTATTTCATCTTCTCAAAGGAGATCTATCATGTATTTATACAATTCCGCGACCCATAAAAAGGAAGAATTCAAGACCCATACGCCGAACCATGTGGAGATGTACACCTGCGGCCCCACCGTGTATCACTTTGCCCATATCGGCAACCTGCGCTCCTACATCATGGAGGATGTGCTGGAAAAGTACCTGCGCTTTTCGGGTTACAGCGTGAACCGCGTCATGAACATCACCGACGTCGGCCACCTGACGAGCGATGCCGACGAGGGCGAGGACAAGATGGTCAAGGGCGCTAAGCGCGAGCACAAGACCGTCATGGAGATCGCCAAGTTCTACACCGACGCGTTCTTCGCCGACTGCAAGAAGCTCAACATCAAGCGCCCCGACGTCGTCCAGCCCGCAACGGGCCTGATCGACGATTATATCAAGATCATCACGAAGCTGCTCGACACCGGCTATGCCTATATCGCCGGCGGCAATGTGTACTTCGATACGAGCAAGCTCGAGCGCTACTATATCTTCAACGACCACAACGAGGAAGACCTCGCCGTCGGCGTGCGCGAGGGTGTAGAGGAGGACGAGAACAAGAAGAACAAGAACGACTTCGTCCTCTGGTTCACCAAGTCCAAGTTTGAGGATCAGGCGCTCAAGTGGGATTCTCCCTGGGGCGTCGGCTATCCGGGCTGGCACATCGAGTGCTCCGGTATTTCGATGAAGTACAACGGCGAATACCTCGACCTGCACTGCGGCGGCGTGGACAATGCCTTCCCGCACCACACGAACGAGATCGCGCAGAGCGAGAGCTACCTCGGTCATCCCTGGTGCCTCCAGTGGTGCCACGTGGCGCACCTCAATACTTCGCACGGCAAGATGTCCAAATCCAAGGGCGAATTTTTGACGGTCTCGCTGCTTGAGGAAAAGGGCTATGACCCGCTGGCGTACCGCTTCTTCTGCTTACAGAGCCACTACCGCAAGAGTCTTGTCTTCACGTGGGAAAACCTTGACAATGCGGTCGCCGCGTACAACAAGCTCATCGCGAAGATCGCGAATATTAAGGACGAGGGCGGCGTGGACGAGGCCGTGCGTGCCGAATACCGCGCGAAGTTCATGAAGGAGATGGACAATGACCTCAACACCGCCATGGGCGTGACTGCGCTCTACGATGTGCTCAAGGCCAAGACTACGGGCGCGACGAAGCTCGCCATCATCGGCGACTATGACACGGTGCTGAGCCTCGACCTTCTCAAAAAGGCCGAAGCCGAGCGCGAGAAGAAGGAGAAGGCTGCGTCTCAGCAGAGCGCGGGCGGCTTCACGGTCGTCTCTGAGGACGGCACGGCGGACGAGAGCATCGAGAACCTGATCCGCCAGCGCGCGGAGGCCAAGAAGGCGAAGAATTTTGCCGAGGCCGACCGCATCCGCGACGAGCTCAAGGCGCAGGGTGTCGAAGTGACCGACATGCCCGGCGGCGCAAAGTGGAAGCGCGTGTAAAAGGAAATTTTTAGAAAACGCAGGCGCGG
>OGLV01000637.1_pt1 | contig 11024 bp, 10 predicted proteins | sample 1572851 | NCBI WGS metagenome assembly OGLV01 (sample SAMEA2582005, study PRJEB24529) | metagenome | biome: Human gut stool | place: China | collected 2011
CTTTCCCTACACGACGCTCTTCCGATCTGGATCTTGGAGCGCTCGCTGATGAAGCGGCGCAGCTTGGCGGCATCCTTATAATCGATATGCTCGCACTTATCCACGCAGAACTGGCAAACCTTGCGGCGCTTACGGCCGTTGCCACGGGGCGCTCTATTTTCACGTTCCATAGCCATGGAAAATTCCTCCTTATAAAGATTTCATGTGCCTTGGCACATCAGAACGGCAGATCGCCGTCCTCCTCGTCGATTTCGGCAAAATCGGACGGGCCGCCTACCGGGGCGGAATACCCTCCGGCGGGAGCACCGTAGGCGGGAGCCTGAGAATAACCGCCGTTATTCCCACCGGCGCCGCCGGGTCTGCTGTCACCGAAATAGACATTGTCGGCAACCACCTCCGCACTTCTGCGGTTGTTGCCCTCCTTGTCTTTCCAGTCACGGATCTGGAGCCGCCCCTCCACCACGGCCATGCGGCCCTTGGTGAAATACTTGGAGACGAACTCCGCCGTGCTGCGCCAAGCCACCACATCGATGAAATCGGTCTCCTTTTCGCCGCTCTGGGACTTATAGTCCCGGTCCACGGCCAAAGAGAAGCTGGTGACCGCCGTACCGCTCTGGGTACGCCGCAGCTCCGGGTCCCTGGTCAGGCGACCCATGATGAAAATCTTGTTCAGCATTGTGCTTCCCCCTTACTCGTCCTTGCAGACGATCATGGAACGCATCACGCCCTCGGTAATGCCCAGGATACGATCCAGTTCCTTGGGGAATTCCGGTGCGCTGGTGAAGCTCATCAGCACATAGTAGCCTTCGGTCTTGTAATCGATGGCGTAAGCAAGACGACGCTTGCCCCACTCATCCACGACCACGTCGGAGCAGCCGTGCTGCTCAGCCAGAGCCTGGAACTTTGCCACATTGGCGGCAATAGCCTCCTCACCCTGTGCCGGGTCGAGAATGTAAACGACCTCATAGTTGGCGGAAATCTTAGCCATACTTTTTGCACCTCCTTTTGGACTTATGGCCCTCACGCTCCGGTGAGAGCAAGGATTTGCCCGCATACGCAGGCCTAATTATTATACCGGATATCCGCCAAAAGTCAAGAAGTTTTTGGGAATATTCCGTGGAAAATTCCCTCTTTTTTGCCCTTCCCGGCAGAAAGGGCTTGAAATTACCGGAGGAATCCTTTAGAATAAGGTGTCAAATCATCCCTTCGGTGCATGAAAACGCCGGGAAAGGAACCTCCATGGAGCACATCACCAGCCGTCACAACCCCCTCATGGGCCATATTCGCAGGTTGGCCGGCTCCGCCGCCTACCGGTGGGAGACGGGGGAATTCCTCTGCGACAGTCCCAAGCTGCTGCAGGAGGCCCTGCTGTGGCAGGCGGAGATCACCGCCGTGGTGACCATCTCCCCCTTGCCCCGGCTTCCGGAGCATATCCGGCAGGTGCAGGTGCCGGAGGACGTCATGGCCTCCATCTCCCCGGTAAAGACCCCTCAGGGGGTGCTTTTCACCTGCCGCCTGCCCCAGCTCCCCCTGCCCCAGACTCTCACCGGCCGGCAGTATGTGCTGCTGGACGGGGTGCAGGACCCCGGCAACGTAGGCACCATCCTGCGGACGCTGGACGCCTTCGACGCCGACGGCCTGCTGCTCACCGGCGGCTGCGTCGACCCCTACGGCTGGAAGGCGGTGCGCTCGTCCATGGGGGCCGTGTTCCGCCGCCCCATCTATTCCGGCACACCGGAGGAACTGGCGGCCCTGCTGCACCGCAGCGGCCTGCCCCTGTACGGGGCCGCCCTGCGGGAGGACACCGTGGACGCCCGGCAGGCGGACTACACCCGCTGCGTGCTGGCCATCGGCAGTGAGGGCCGTGGCCTGAGCCGGGAGGTGCTGGACCTGTGCGATCAAACCATCCGTATTCCCATGTCAGACCGCTGCGAATCTCTGAATGCGGCCATTGCCGCAGCGGTGCTGCTGTGGGAGAGCTGGCGATAAGGAGGGACCTCACATGGCTGCTCTGAAATACTGGGTATGGTTCACCACCCTGCCGGGGCTGACCAACCGCAGCAAGCTTCTGCTTCTGGAGCATTTCCCCTCGCCGGAGGACATATACTACGCCCAGCCGGAGGATCTCCCTCCGGTGGAGGGGCTGTCCTCCTCTCAGGCGGCGCTGCTGTCGGACAAGTCCACAGACCGGGCCGAGGACGTGCTGACCCACTGCGCCAAGGGGGATATCTTCCTGCTGACCATGCAGGACGCCCTCTATCCGGACCGCCTGCGGAACATCTATGACCCGCCGGTGCTGCTGTATGGCCGGGGCCGGATGCCCCTGTTCGATGAGGAGGCCGCCGTCTCCGTGGTGGGTACCCGGACGTGTACCCCCTATGGCATCTCCGCCGCCGAGGAGCTGGGCTACCAGCTGGCGAAGGAGGGTGCCGTGGTGGTGTCGGGCCTTGCCAAGGGCATCGACGGTGCCTCCCACCGGGGTGCTCTGCGGGCCGGCGGCTTTACGGCGGCCGTGCTGGGCGGCGGCGTGGACGGGGTCTATCCGGCGGAGAACCGGCGGCTCTACGAGGACATCGCCGCCACCGGCGTGCTGCTGAGCGAGTACCCGCCGGGAACGGAGCCCATGGGCAGCCACTTCCCCGTCCGCAACCGCATCCTCAGCGGCCTGAGTCTGGCGGTGCTGGTGGTGGAGGCCCCGGAGCGCAGCGGCGCTCTCATCACCGCCAATACGGCGCTGGAGCAGGGACGGGACGTGTTCGCCGTCCCCGGCCCCATCGACGCCCCCAACAGTCGGGGCAGCAACCGCCTCATCCGGGACGGCGCAGGACTTGTGACCTGCGGCTGGGACATTCTGGAGGGGTACCGGAGCCGGTTCCCCCACCGGCTGCGCCCCTCGTCGGAGAATCTTCCTCCGGTGCCGGAGCAGGACAGTCTCCCCGCTCAAAGGGCGGAGGAATCGTCCCCGGCGAAGCCGGAGAAGAAGGAAACTCCCCCCGCCCTGCCGGTACTGGACCTGACGGCGGATACGGCGGGTCTGACGGACGATCAGATCCGCATCCTACAGGTGCTGACCACCGATGCCCCTCTGCTCACCGATGACGTGGCGGAGCGGGCCGACCTGCCCATTCGGCGGGTGCTGTCAGCCCTGACGGTATTAGAGATCGACGGATATGCCACGCAGCACGGAGCACGGCGCTTCGTCCGCACGGTGGAGATCCGGTTGTAAAAAGGAAGGATAAGAACATGGCAAAAAAAGCAGCCCGAAATCTGGTGATCGTGGAGTCCCCTGCCAAGGCCAAGACCATCGGCAAGTATCTGGGACCGGATTACGAGGTCAGGGCCAGTATGGGACATCTGCGTGACCTGCCCAAAAGCAAGCTGGGCGTGGATGTCGAGCACGACTTCGAGCCCAACTACCGCCCCATCCGGGGTAAGGAGGAGCTTATCAATGAGCTGAAAAAACTCTCCAAGGCCAGCGACACCGTATATCTGGCCACCGACCCGGACCGTGAGGGTGAGGCCATCAGCTGGCACCTGAAGAACCTGCTGGACCTCAGCGACGAAAAAGCCAAGCGAGTCGCCTTCAACGAGATCACCCCCAAGGTGGTCACCGAGAGCATCCACCACCCCCGTGAGATCGATCAGGATCTGGTGGACGCCCAGCAGGCCCGGCGTATTCTGGACCGCATCGTGGGCTATGAGCTGTCCCCCCTGCTGTGGAAAAAGATCCGGCGGGGCCTGTCGGCAGGCCGGGTGCAGTCGGTGGCCATGCGTCTGGTGGCAGACCGGGAGAAGGAGATCAAGGACTTCGTCCCCCAGGAGTACTGGACGCTGGACGCCCTGCTGAAAAACGACGGCGGCGTCCCCTTCCGGGCCAGATATTACGGCAAGGACGGCAAGAAATATGAGCCCGTCTCTCAGGAGGAGGTCAGCGCCATTCAGGCGGAGGTGCAGGCTCTACCCTTCGCCGTCAAGAGCGTGAAGCGCACGGATAAGCAGCGCTCCCCCGCCCCGCCCTTCACCACCTCCACCATGCAGCAGGATGCCTCCCGGAAGCTGAACATGACTCCCCGGCGCACCATGGCCATTGCCCAGCAGCTGTATGAGGGCGTGGACATCACCGGCGAGGGTACCGTGGGTCTGATCACCTATATGCGTACCGACTCCCTGCGGATCTCCGACGAGGCGCAGGCGGCGGCCCGCAGCTTCGTCACCGGGCGCTACGGCGCAGGCTACTGTCCCGCCGCCCCCCGGCAGTATAAGACCAAGGCCGGGGCGCAGGACGCCCACGAGGCCATCCGCCCCAGCGACGTGGATCTGACCCCGGAGCGGGTCAAGAGCGATCTTACCAGCGAGCAGTATCGGCTGTACCGCCTGATCTGGAGCCGTTTTCTGGCCAGCCAGATGTCCAACGCCATCTATGACAGCGTCAGCGTAGAGCTGGGCGCCGGAGCCCACAGCTTCCGGGCCAGCGCCAGCAGCCTGAAGTTCGCCGGCTATACCGCCGTATACGAGGAGAGCCGGGACGACGAGAAGGAGGAAAAGGCCCCCGCCCTGCCCCCGCTGGCACAGGGCGAGGTGGTGACGCTGACGGGCTTTGACCCGGCCCAGCACTTCACCCAGCCCCCCGCCCGGTTCACCGATGCCTCCCTCATCCGGGCCATGGAGGAAAACGGCATCGGCCGCCCCTCCACCTACGCCCCCACGGTGTCCACCATTCTGGACCGGGAGTACGTCATCAAGGACGGCAAGTACCTGAAAATGACGCCGCTGGGCGACGTGGTCAACGGCCTTATGTGCGACCGCTTCAAGGACATCGTGGACGTGAAGTTCACCGCCCACATGGAGGAGGAGCTGGATGAGGTGGAGTCCGGAAAGCTGCCGTGGAAGCAGCTGCTGCGCCAGTTCTACGGTGGCTTCGAGTCCAATCTCCATCAGGTGGAGAAGGACATGGAGGGTGTTTATCTGAAGGTTCCCGACGAGGTCACCGAGGAGAAGTGTGACCTCTGCGGCAGGAACATGGTCATCAAGTCCGGCCGGTTCGGCCGGTTCCTGGCCTGTCCCGGCTACCCGGAGTGCAAGTTCACCAAGCCGCTGGTGGTGGAGATGCCGGGCCGCTGCCCTGTGTGCGGCGGTCGGCTCATGAAGCGCACCGGTGTCAGCAAGAAATCCGGCAAGCAGTATAACTATTACTGCTGCGAAAAGTTCCCCGCCTGCTCCTTCGTTACCTTCGACGTACCGGTGAAGGACGACTGCCCTGTCTGCGGCCACACCATGTTCAAGAAATCCGGCCGGGGGTTCAAGCGTCCCTTCTGCATCAACCCGGCGTGTGAAAATTTCCTGCCGGAGGATCAGCGAGGCTATCCCAAGCGGACTGCTGCGTCCGATGGGACGGAAAGCGGGACAAATGGTACCGCAGCGGACGGTCAGCCGATGTCCGAAACTGTCCAAACGGAGGCATCTGACAAGCCCGCCGCCAAGAAAACCACCACAGCTAAGAAAACTGCGGCAAAGAAAAGCACCGCTAAGAAAACCGGCACGGCCAAAACCGCCGCCAAAAAATCCACGGCCAAGACGGCGAGCAAAAAGCCTGCCTCCGCCGTGGCGAAGGCCGCTGCGGAACAGCCCTCTACGGAGGAGGCTGCCGAAGCATCCACGGCAGTGGAGAAGGCCGCAGCCAAAAAAGCGACGGCCTCCAGAAAGGCGGCGGCCGAGAGGGCTACCACCAAGAAAGCCACGACTACCAAGAAAGCAACGACGGCCAAGAAAACCACTACGGTCAAAAAGGCCGCTACTAAGAAAGCTACCACGTCTGCCGCCAAGAAGGCTGACGCTGAAACGGAGGAATAAATGGAGCCTGTAACTGTGATCGGCGCCGGTCTGGCCGGCTCCGAATGTGCTTGGCAGCTGGCCCGGCGGGGCATTCCCGTGACCCTGCGGGAGATGAAGCCAGAGAAGATGACCCCCGCCCATGTGACCCCATGGTTTGCCGAGCTTTGCTGCTCCAACTCCCTGCGGGGAGCGGGGCTGGAGAATGCCGTGGGCCTGCTGAAGGAGGAGCTGCGGCGACTGGACAGCCTGATCCTCCGCTGCGCCGACGCCACCGCCGTCCCCGCCGGAGGCGCTCTGGCAGTGGACCGGGAGGGCTTTGCCCGGATGGTGACGGAGGAGCTCCGGAACCACCCGCTTATCACCGTGGTCCCCGGCGAGGTAACGGAGCTGCCGGAGGGTGAGGTGGTGGTGGCCTCCGGGCCGCTGACCTCCGACGCTCTGGCGAACCGCCTGCTGGCTCTGCTGGGAGACGGACAGCAAACCACCCTGAACTTCTTCGACGCTGCCGCTCCGCTGGTGAGCTTTGACAGCGTGGATATGGACAGCGCCTATTTCGCCTCCCGCTACGATAAGGGTACCCCGGACTACATCAACTGCCCCCTGTCCAAGGAGGAGTATCTGTCCTTCTGGCAGGAGCTGACCACCGCCCAGGAGGCGGAAGTCCACGGCTTCGAGGACGGGCAGGTCTTTGAGGGCTGTATGCCGGTGGAGGTCATGGCCCGCCGGGGTGAGGACACCCTGCGCTTCGGGCCGCTGAAGCCCCGTGGCCTGCCGGACCCCAAGACGGGTAAGGAGCCTTACGCCGTGGTACAGCTGCGGCGGGACAACGCCGACGGCACCATTTACAATCTGGTGGGCTTCCAGACCCACCTGCGGTGGCCGGAGCAGAAGCGGGTATTCACCATGATCCCCGCTCTGAAGGGCGCTCAGTTCCTGCGCTACGGCGTTATGCACCGCAACACCTATCTGGACTCCCCCCGGCTGCTGGATCGGTATTACCGGCTGAAGTCCCAATCCCGTATCGCTTTTGCCGGACAGATGACCGGCGTAGAGGGCTATGTGGAGTCCTGCGCCAGCGGCTTTCTGGTGGGGGTGGAGACGGCCCGCCGCCTGAAGGGGCAGGCTCCCATCGACTTCCCGCAGGAAACGGCCATCGGCGCTCTGGGGTTGTATGTCAGCAACCGGACCGTGGGGTCGTTCCAGCCCATGAACATCAACTTCGGCATCATCCCGCCGCTGGACCACCGGGTCAAGGGCAAGCGCAACAAGAATGCCGAGTTGAGCCAGCGTTCTCTGGCCATCATCGAAGCCCGGAAGGAGGAGATCCTGTCATGAAGCTCATCATCGACGCCATGGGCGGCGACAATGCCCCGCTGGAAATCGTCAAGGGTGCGCTATCCGGTCAGAAGCGCTGGGGCGTGGACGTCACCCTCACCGGCGACACCGCCGCTATTTTGCAGGCGCTGGAGGCCTGCGGCGAAAAGACGCTGCCCCAGGGCATGGAGATCGTCCACACCACTGAGACGGTGGAGATGTGTGACGACCCCGCCACGGTGTTCCGCCGGAAGAAGGACACCTCCATGGGCGTGGGGCTGACCATGCTGCGGGACGGCAGGGCCGACGCCATGGTCTACGCCGGCAGCACCGGCGCTCTGCTCACCGGCGCTACCCTCATCGTCAAGCGCATCCGGGGCATCCGTCGGGCGGCCATGGCCCCGGTAATTCCCACCACCACCGGTCAGGCGGTACTCATCGACTGCGGCGCCAACGCCGAGTGTACCCCGGAATATCTGGTACAGTTCGCCTATCTGGGCAGCTACTACGCCCACCGGGTGCTTGGGGTAGAGCGGCCCCGTGTGGGACTTCTGAACATCGGCGCCGAGGACAGCAAGGGCACCGATCTCCAGAAGGAGACCCTGCGCTGGCTGCGGGAGGCCCACACGGCGGGACACCTGAACTTCATCGGCAACATTGAGGCCAAGGAGGCCATCAAGGGCGGGTGCGACGTCATCGTCTGCGACGGCTTCTCCGGCAATGTGCTGCTGAAAACCATGGAGGGCGTAGGCTCTTTCGCCGGAAGCGCCCTGAAAGCCATGTTCAAGAAGAACCTGCTGACCAAGCTGGCGGCCCTGTGCGTCATGCCGGGCCTCAACGCCTTCAAGGCCAAGCTGGACCCCAATAAGGTGGGCGGTACCGCCTTCATCGGTATCTCCCGGCCGGTCATTAAGGCCCACGGCTCCTCCAACGCCGAGGCCATCGAAAACGCCATGGGACAGGCGGTGCAGGTGGCCCGCAGCGGCATTATCAGGGATATCGAGGAAAATGTGGCCCTGATGAAGGTGGAACGGGAATAAACTCCACTTCGAGAAAATATTCACAGAAAAGGTGTTGACACACGGCGGTAATTGCCGTATTATCTTTCAGAGCGATACCCGAAAGGAGGGGAATCATCTTATGACGATGGAAGACATCTTCAAGACGATGCAGGATCTGATCGCTGAACAGTTCGCCATTGATGCTGACGAGATCAGCATGGACAGCTCCTTTGTGGATGATCTGGGCGCTGACTCTGTGGATCTGGTGGAGCTGGTAATGGCCATGGAAGAAGAATTCAACGTCGGTGAGATCGACGAGGACGACCTGACCGGGCTGAAAACCGTCGGTGACTGCGTTCGTTATCTGTACAATAAGATGAGCTGACACGACCGTGAAGAAAGAACGCCCCGTTGGAGTTTGTCCACGGGGCTTTCTTTTCCGGCCGGAAAGGAGTTATGCAATGCGTACTTTAGAGGAGCGTCTGGGCTATACCTTCCGGGATCGGAAGCGGCTGGAGGGCGCTTTATATCACAGCTCCTACGCCAATGAGCACCGCAGCTTGGGCATTCATAGCAATGAGCGGCTGGAGTTTCTGGGGGACGCCGTGCTGGGTCTGGTGACGGCGGACTATCTGTTCCGCAAGCACCCGGATCTGCCGGAGGGGGACTTGACCCGCATCCGGGCCGCACTGGTCTGCGAGGAGAGTCTGCACGAGGTGGCCCAGAGTCTCGACTTGGGATCCTATCTGAAGCTGGGCAAGGGCGAGGAGGCCGGCGGAGGCCGGCAGCGGGCGTCCATTCTGGCGGACGCCACGGAGTCCGTTTTTGCCGCCGTGTATCTGGACGGCGGGTTGGAGGCGGCCCGTGCGCTCATTCACCGGGTCCTGCTGGATAAGGAGCGGGAGACAGATGTGGAGGAGCGCCGCCGGGACTACAAGACGGAGCTGCAGGAGTTGGTGCAGCGGCGCAGCAACCAGACGCTGCAATATGAATTGGTCTCCGCCAGCGGTCCTGACCACGCCAAGGTATTCACCTCCCGTGTGCTGCTGAACGGGCAGCCCATCGGGAAGGGTCAGGGCCACAGTAAGAAGGAGGCGGAGCAGGCCGCCGCCCACGCCGGTCTGACCACCCTGATCCGGGGGTGAGGGCGGCCATGGGCAGATATCATGCGATCCTGTTTGACATGGACGGCACCCTGCTGGACACCCTGACGGATATGCAGGACGCCGTAAACCACGTGCTGGCGGCTCACGGCCTGCCTCTGCGAACCCTTGAGGAGGTGCGGCGCTTCGTGGGAAACGGCGCCGGACCGCTGATCCACCGGGCGCTGCCGGAGGGATATCCTCAGGAGCAGAAGGTGCTGGCGGAGTACCGGGCCTACTATCAGGCCCACAACTGCGTCCAAACCTGCCCCTATCCGGGCATCCCGGAGCTGCTGGAGCAGCTGCGGCAGCGGGGGCTGAAGCTGGCGGTGGTATCCAACAAGCCGGACGAGACCACCCGTACGCTGGCGGCCCGGTTCTTTCCGGGGTTGGCAGCACTGGGGCAGCGAGACGGTATCCCCTCCAAGCCCGCACCGGAGATGGTGTGGAGCGCCATGGAGCAGCTGGGGGTGGACGCCCGGCACGCCCTGTATGTGGGCGACAGCGAGGTAGACGTGGAGATGGCCCGCCGGGCGGGGCTGCCGCTGGCGGCAGTGGCCTGGGGCTTCCGGGGGCGGGCGCTGCTGGAGCAGGCCGGCGCCCGGTGCATCGTGGACACCGTTCCGGAGCTGTTGGCCGTAGCTACGGAGTGATGGGCGGGAAAATTGCTCTTGCAATCCGCCGCCACTTCGGCTATAATAGTAAAGTCTCCTCTGCCGGTGTGATGGAATTGGTAGACGTAGTGGACTCAAAATCCACCGCTGGCGACAGCGTACCGGTTCGAGTCCGGTCACCGGCACCAACAGCACCCGCAGACCCATTGGGCCTGCGGGTGCTGTTTTTCTTTTGCGGTTCCGGCAGCTGCATACCGGGGAGGATATGCTTACTTCTCCTGCACTTCTTTTCCGCTGAGGTGGTGGATCTCGATCTCGAAGAGCTGGGCGGCAGCGCCATCCTGCCGGATCTCCTCGTCCGCCAGCCGCTCCTCCGGGTAATACTTCATGGCGAAGCGCTTCAGCAGCGCCATAGTCTCCGGGCTCTGCTCCAGCAGGCGGCACCGGCCGAACACCACGACGCTCCGGAGGTACGGCGCCCACGCCTCCTCCCGGATCGTCTCACTGCCGTAGACGGTGAAGCACACCTTATCGCAGGCCCGGATGGCCTCCGCCTTGTGACCGGCACGGGCGCCGTGGAAGTAAATCTTCTGCGCCTCCCGGTCGTAATAGTAGTTGATGGGGATGGCGTAGGGGTAGCCCTCCCGGCCGTTTACGGCCAGAATGCCCCGGCGGGCCTCCCGCAGGAGCTGCTCCGCCGCCTCCGCGCTGATCTGATTTTTCTTCTTCCGGATGTCTCGAAACATGGCTTTTCCCTCCTGTTTTTATCGCTCCAGTAGTTCTGGGAGATACCGCAGTGCTTTTTCAAACTCCACCCCGTACCATGGGGCGTTTTCATCCCGGCAGGTGACTTGGATGCACAGCAGCGTGAAATCCACCGCCAGACGCAGGGCCTCCTCCAGCGGCTTGCCCCGCATCAGAGCACCCACGCAGGCGGAGGAGAAGAGATCCCCCGTGCCGGGGAAATGGGCGTCAATGCGGCGGCTGCCGTATTCAAAGAAGCGATCCTCCGCCGGGGTATAGGCCAGCACGCCCAACTTATCCGGGCCATAGGGGACGCCGGTCAGCACCACGTGACGGGGCCCCAGCTCCGCCAGCTTCCGCAGGATAACCCTCAGCCG